>Ga0307515_10002344_pt1 | contig 41339 bp, 34 predicted proteins | sample 17_EM_MG_FD_194513 | JGI IMG/M metagenome (GOLD analysis project Ga0307515, IMG submission 194513) | Populus trichocarpa ectomycorrhiza microbial communities from riparian zone in the Pacific Northwest, United States - 17_EM | ecosystem: Host-associated > Plants > Roots > Unclassified | place... | reverse complement strand
TACCTGGGGTGGTTCCGGGCACTTGACCGGTCAGCACCAATTCGTCTGCAGCCCGCTTGTTTGCTCGCCTTGGCCCTCGGGCATCCCGCTCATCCTTAGCTAACGCGCAAAGAGCCTTTTCTTTGGGTGTTTGTTTTGAATGTTTGGTGAAGTGTTTGGCTCAGGTGTGGATGTCGAGCCAGCTGAATCCGTGGGACGGATCTGCGACGGTGATGTCCTCCGGCCGACCGCCGAGCACCGGTGCCAACACGGCTCTGACCAACTCCGGGCTGTTGTTCGTTTCGCTCAAGTGGGCTGCGACCAATCGATTCAAGCCAGCATGCATGCAGCCCGCGAGGATCTCCGCCGCAGTGTCATTTGCGAGATGGCCCAGGCGACCTGCGATGCGCGCTTTCAATGACGCTGGATACGACGAGTTCGCCAGCAGTGCGCGGTCGTGGTTGCACTCCAGCAGAAGCGCATCGCAGCCTTGAAGCTGAGCCAGCAGATGCGGTGTGATCGATCCGGCATCCGTGAGCACGCCGAGCCGCACGGCACCATCGCTGAGGCACAACTGAAGCGGCTCGTTCGCATCGTGGGGCACGGTGTAGGGAGCCAACTCCAGATCGCCGATGGCCACCGTCGTCAGGTCGCGCGCGAAGTGCAGCAGGCCGTCGGGGATGTCGGGCTCGCCGATGGCGCGCCAGGTGCCGCGGCTGGTCCACAGCGGAATGCGGTGGCGGCGAACGAGGGTCATGGCGCAGCCGACGTGATCGCCGTGTTCGTGGGTGACGAAGACGGCATCGATGTCGGACGACGCCAAGCCAATACGCGCCAAGCGTCGCTCGAGTTCTCGCAGCGAGAAGCCGCAGTCGATCAGCACGCGGCTGGTCGTGATGCCGCCGCTTGCCTCGACCAGCGTGGCGTTGCCGGTGCTGCCGCTGCCCAGGCTGCAAAAGCGCATCACGATCCGATGCGCCTGCCGACTACTTCAGGTCGTCGACCAGCAACTTGACGATGCGCTGGCCTGCGTCGCCGTTCTCCGGTGCGCCTTTGCTGTCGAGAACCGACGCGGTGCTCACGTCGCCTTCGCTCTTCACGTTGACGCGGTAACGCACCGGGCCGGTGAGCTTGTCGCCACCGCCGAAGAGCTTGCTGAAGAAACCGGGTTCGTCCTTGCCGGCCTGAGCCGGGTCAACGTAGCGCACGAAGTACAGCCCTTGCGTGCGGTCGCGATCTTCCACAGTGAAACCGCTGCGGTCGAGTGCCAGGCCGACACGGCGCCAGGCGCGATCGAAGCTTTCGTCAAGCTGCAGCGTGGCGGCAGGCCGGCCTTCCAGCACCCGGGCTCGCGCGGGCAGGGCCGAGGTGGCAGACGAAGGCGATGACGCCGACGCCGACGCTGTCTGGGCCACGGCAGCCTTGGCCGCTTCGTCCTTGGCACCGAGCTTGATCATCAGGCGCGACAGCATCTCGCCTTCGAGCTGCGGATCGCTGGCGCGGGGCCGCCAGACCAGGGTGTCCTGTTGCCGTGGGTCGAGGTAGACCTCTTCGAGTCCGCGGTGGGAAATGTAGATGTCGGTGCCTGTGGCGCTGCGTTCGACGCGGGTGCGGTACTTGTCGCGCTCGCCGGTGGAATACAGGGAATCGAAGACTTTGCCCAGCGTGTTGCGGATGATGTCGTTGGGCAGCTTGGCGCGGTTTTCGGCCCAGTCGGTTTCCATGATGCCGATGTCGGCCTGGTCGATGGCCAAGTTCAACCCGCGCTCTTTCCAGAAGGTCTGAAGCTGCGGCCACAGCTGGTCGGGCGTCAGCGGCGTGCTGAGGTAACGCGTATTGCCCTGGCGTTCGAGTTTCACGCTGCCGACCGACGAAGGCGCGATGGCGTTGTTGACCGGCGCCGAGGCTGCACCCAGAACCGGTGCCGGGCCTTGCAAGGCCGCGGCGCTGATGACGCCGGCCTGCGGTGCATAGCGCGGGTCGACGGCGAGCTGCGTCAGATCGGGCGGCACGTCCAGCGGGGTGGCCTTGGCCTTGGCCGCGCGGTAATCAACCTTGTCGCCTCCGGCGATGTTGTCGAGGGCCGAACACGCGGTGAGCGAAGAAACCAGAACCAGGCCGGCGGCCACGGAGCCGAGAGCAGATCGAAAGGGAAGGCGAATCACGTTGTACATCTCCGAAGGGAGCAGACCCGGTCGGGCTGCCTGGCGAGCTGGGTGAGGAAGGTGAAAGGGCAAGAGGCCGGGTGCGCCGCGCCTGCAGGATGAGGCGGCGGCGTCAACTCACAGCAGGCCCGACTCACGCAATGCTTGTTCCACCGCCGTCTGACCGGCAGGGGTGAGGGGAAGAATCGGCAGCCGCACGGTGGCGCCACAGCGGCCGAGGCGGGACAGTGCCCACTTGGTCGGTGTCGGGCTCGATTCGACGAACAGGTTCTTGTGCAAGGGCAGGAGCTTCAGATGGATCTGCGCGGCTTCCTTGGCCTGGCCGGCGATGGCGGCTTTGCAGAGTTCGTGCATCGCGCGCGGTGCCACGTTGGCGGTGACGCTCACGTTGCCATGGCCGCCCAGCAGCATCAGCGCCACGGCGGTGGGGTCGTCGCCCGAATAGATCGAGAAGCCCTTGGGCGCGTTCTTGATCAGCGTGCAGGCACGTTCGATGTTGCCAGTGGCTTCCTTGATGCCGATGACGCCGGGCACCTGAGCCAGGCGCAGCGTGGTCTCGGGCTGCATGTCGGCCACGGTGCGGCCGGGCACGTTGTACAGCACCATCGGCACATCGACGGCTTCGGCGATGGCCTTGAAGTGCGCGTAGATGCCTTCCTGCGACGGCTTGTTGTAGTAGGGCACGACCGACAGCGTGCAATCGGCGCCGACCTTCTTGGCGTAGCGTGACAACTCGATCGCTTCGCGCGTGGAGTTGCCGCCGGTGCCGGCCATGATGGGGACGCGACCCCGCGCCTGCTCAACGGCCACGCGGATGATTTCGCAATGCTCTTCGACCGACACCGTGGGCGACTCGCCGGTGGTGCCCACGACGCCAACGCAGTCGGTGCCTTCGTCGATGTGCCAGTCGATCAGGCGGCGCAGCGCGTCATAGTCGACGCTGCCGTCCTCGTGCATCGGCGTGATCAGCGCCACGATGCTGCCAACAATGGGTTTCATGCGGGTTCCTCGGAATCCGAAGATTTTAGCCGCCCCGGGGTGCCCGTCCCGAAGGCCAGGCTGCGACGGGGAAACGGGGTTGCACTGACCTGCGGTTTCATCGCGGCCATGCGCTGCACGAAGCGGGGAGGGGTGTCGAGAAAACCGTTTTCATAGGCCACGATCTCCAGACCCTGGGCGGCCTGCAGCAGTTCCCCGGGTTTCAATAAGAAGTCGGGGTTTGAGGGTTTTCCCACGGTCTGGTTGCCATCGGCAAAGGTTTCGTAGATCAGCACGCCGCCGTCGGCCAAGCTGCTGATCAGCGTGGGCAGCAGCGGCCGCCACAGGTAGTTGGTCACGATCACGGCGTCAAAACGGCGCCCGGCGAGCGGCCACGGGCCGTTTTCGATGTCGGCCACCAGCACCTCGGCGATGGCGCGCAGTGGCTCGACGGCCGCTGTATCACGGTCGACCGCAGTGACCCGACAACCGCGATCGGCGAACCAGCTCACATGCCGACCCGAGCCGCAGGCAACGTCGAGCACGCTGCCATTGGGCGAAACCAGGTGCGACCAGCGCTGCACCCAGGGCGACGGCGCGAGCGTCATTGCGGGCGAGCGTGCTGGTTCAACGCCTTGAGCGCCAGCTTGTCGACCACGCCGGGCGCCAGCAGCTTGATCCAGCGGCCGAGCCTGCCCTTGGCCGTCATCACGATGTCGCGCGAGCGCGCCTCGGTGCCGTCGACGATCAGCCGCGCGCAGGTTTCCACGCTCATTGCACCCGACTCGTCGAGCCCGCTCTTGCCGGCGGCCTCGCCCTTGGCATTGAAGCCGCGGTAGCGGATGTCGGTGGCCACCACGCCGGGGTAGGCCAGCGTGACGCTGACCCCAGCCGGCACCAGTTCGACGCGCAGTGCCTCGAAGAAGCCGGTCATCGCGAACTTGGTGCCGCAGTAGGCGGTGCGGCCCGGCACGCCGACCAAGCCAGCCAGGCTCGATATCGCGACGATGCGACCGCGTGTGGCCTTGAGGTGAGGCAGTGCGGCATGGGTGCACCACACGCTGCCCCAGTGGTTGATGCGCATCAGCGTTTCGTACCAGCCGAGGTCCGTCACGTCGCTGAAGAGCGCCTGCGCCGACATGCCGGCGTTGTTGACCAGAATGTCCAGCCGGCCATAGGCCTTGATGGTGGCGCCGACGAGTGCCGCGCAATCGGCTTGCACGCCGACGTCGCAGCGTTGCACCAGCACCTGGCAGCCGAACTGGCGGCATTCGTTCGCCACGGCTTCGAGCTTGTCGATACTGCGAGCGGCCAGCACGAGGGCGGTGCCGCTCTTGCCCCGTGCCGCCCATTGGCGAGCCATCTCGGCGCCGATGCCCTCGGAGGCGCCGGTGATCAATATCACGTTCATGTCAGAAGCAGTTCCAGAGCTGGTTGGCGAGTGTAAAAGCCAGCTCGGGCCGCAGGTAGGCGGCAAACACCAGCAGCAGTGCCAGCGTGGCGACAGACCAGGCGGCAATGCGGTGCAGCTTCATGCTCAGGCCGCGCGCTGTGCCGCGCGCGTGATGGCCGTCTCGCGAACGGGCAGGTTGACGATGGCCGCAAAGACGCCCAGCGCCGCGGCGATCCACCACACGACGTCATAGCTGCCGGTGGCGTCGTACAGACGGCCGCCGAGCCACACGCCGAGGAACGAGCCCACCTGGTGGCTCAGGAACACGAAGCCGCCCAGCATCGACATGTACTGCACGCCGAAGATCTGTGCGATCACCGCGTTGGTGGGCGGCACGGTCGACAGCCACAGCACGCCCATCGTCGACGCGAACACATACACGCTCATGGGCGTGAGCGGCACGCTGATGAAGACGACAATCACTACCGCACGCAGCGCATAGATCGTCGAAAGGATGTACTTCTTCGGCATGCGCTCGCCGAGCGACCCCGCAGCATAGGTGCCGACCACGTTGAAGAGGCCGATCAGCGCGAGCGCGGTGGTGGCCACATTCGGCGTGAGCCCGTGGTCTTTCAGGTAGCTCGGCATATGCACACCGATGAACACCACCTGGAAGCCGCAGACGAAATACCCCGCCATCAGCAACAGGAAGCTCGGGTAGCTCAAGGCCTCGCGCAGCGCACTGCCGATGCTTTGCTGGAAGCCAGTGGTTTTGGCGGCAGCCGGCTCCTTCAGGCCGATGGCCAGCGGCACGATGGCCAGTGCGAGGCAGCCCAGCAGGAAGAGCGCGTTCTGCCAGCCGAAGCTGCCGATCAGCCAGTTTTCCAGCGGCACCATCAGGAACTGGCCGAACGAGCCGGCGGCAGCCGCCACACCCATGGCCCAGCTTCGTTTCTCGGGCGCCACGTTGCGGCCGATCACGCCATAGACCACGGCGTAGGTGGTGCCCGACTGGGCCAGCCCGAGCACCAGACCCGCGCTGCCAGTGAAGGCGAGGCCCGAGGTGGCCAGCGCCATCAGCACCAGCCCACCGGCGTAGAACAGGCTGCCGATGATCAGCACGCGAAACGCGCCGTAGCGGTCGGCCAGCATGCCTGCAAAGGGCCCGGCGATGCCCCACGACAGGTTCTGGATGGCGAGCGCGAACGCAAAGGTCTCGCGCGTCCAGCCGCGGTCCATGGTGATGGGTTGCAGCCACAGGCCGAAGCCATGGCGTATGCCCATCGACAGCGTGACGATCATGGCGCCGCACAGCAGCACCTGTTTCATCGAGAGCGGGGCGGGTGCAGCGGCGGCGGTCGGGGTCATCAAGGCAATGTAGTGGATCGTGAGGCTCAGGCGCTTGCCGCGCTGAGCAACTTCAGCGCATCGCCATCCAACTTCAACGAGGCCGCACCGAGCATCTCGTTCAGCTGAGCGACCGAGGTGGCACTCGCAATGGGCGCCGTGATGCCGGGCTGTGCCATCTGCCAGGCCAGCGCCACCTGCGCGACGGTGTGGCCCGTCTGCCCAGCCACCTTGTCGAGCGCGGCCAGGATGCGCAGGCCTCGTTCATTCACATACCTCTTGACGACGTTTCCGCCTCGCAGGCTCTTCGATTGGTCGGCTTCGCTGCGGTATTTGCCGGTGAGAAAGCCGCTGGCCAGGCCATAGAAATTGATGACGCCGACCTGGTGTTCGACGCACACCGCCTGCAGCTCGTCTTCATAGGGCGCGCGGTCGTAGAGGTTGTACAGCGGCTGCAGGCTTTCGTAGCGCGGGAGCCCCAAGGACTTGCTGACCTCGAGTGCCTGCTTCAGCCGCGCCGCGCTGTAGTTGGATGCGCCGATCGCGCGCACCTTGCCTTCTTTGATCAACTCGGCGAAGGCCTGCATCGATTCTTCGAGCGGCGTGTTGGCATCGTCGTCGTGCGACTGATACAGGTCGATGTGGTCGGTCTGCAGTCGTTTCAGCGAGTCGTCGACGGCTTGGCGGATGTAGGCGCGCGAGAGGCCGATCTTGCCGTCACCCATGTCCTTGCCGACCTTGGTGGCGATCAGCACCTTGTTGCGCTTGCCGCTTTGCTTCAACCACTTGCCGAGGGTGGTCTCTGATTCACCACCAGTGTGGCCCGGCACCCAGCGCGAATAGACATCTGCGGTGTCGACCAGGTTCATGCCGGCGTCGACCCAGGCGTCCAGCAGGCGGAATGAGGTTGCTTCGTCGGCCGTCCAGCCGAACACGTTGCCGCCGAGAGCGAGCGGCGAGACCTGCAGGCCGGAACGGCCGAGGGCGCTGGGAGTGACAGTGGCAGTCATGTGCAAGGTCTCCTGGGGTGTGCTGCAAGTGTCGCGCGAACGATGCTCCTAGAATTCCCGCCCATGGCTACCAAACCCAACGACAACTACGGCGAGTCTTCGATTCGTGTGCTCAAGGGGCTCGAGCCCGTCAAGCAGCGGCCGGGTATGTACACCCGAACCGACAATCCGCTGCACATCATCCAGGAAGTGATCGACAACGCTGCCGACGAGGCTTTGGCCGGCCACGGCAAGCGCATCGACGTGACGCTGCACACCGATGGCTCGGTCAGCGTGCAAGACGATGGCCGCGGCATTCCCTTCGGCCTGCACCCGGAAGAAAAGGTCTCGGTGGTCGAGATCGTGTTCACGCGGCTGCATGCCGGCGGCAAGTTCGACAAGGGTTCGGGCGGCGCCTACAGCTTCTCGGGCGGCCTGCACGGCGTGGGCGTCAGCGTGACCAACGCGCTGGCCAAGCGGCTCGAGGTAAGTGTCTGGCGCGAAGGCCAGGTGGCAAGCATCGTGTTCTCGGGCGGCGACGTGATCGAGCCGCTGAAGCTGCGCAAGACCACCAACGCCGACCGCAAGTCGGGCACGACCGTTCGTGCGTGGCCCGATGCCAAGTACTTCGAGAGCGCCGATTTCCCCAAGGCCGAGCTCATCCACCTGTTGCGCAGCAAGGCGGTGCTGATGCCGGGGGCGAGCGTCACGCTTACCACCGAAAAGAATGGCGAGGTTCTGAGCTGGCTGTACAAGGGCGGCCTGCGCGATTACCTGATGCAGACGCTCACGGCCGACCCGGTGATCCCGCTGTTCGAAGGTGAGCACTACGCCGACAAAGGCGAGACCGAGAATTTCGCCGAAGGCGAAGGTGCCGCCTGGTGCGTGGCCTTCACCGAAGACGGCTCGCCGATGCGCGAGAGCTACGTCAACCTGATCCCCACCGTCAACGGCGGCACGCACGAGTCGGGCTTGAAGGACGGGTTGTTCGGCGCAGTGAAAGGCTTCATCGACCTGCACAGCCTCTTGCCCAAGGGCGTGAAGCTGATGCCCGAAGACGTGTTCTCGCGCGCCAGCTTCGTGCTGAGCGCGAAGGTGCTCGACCCGCAGTTCCAGGGACAGATCAAGGAGCGGCTCAACAGCCGTGATGCGCTGCGCCTGGTCTCGACCTATGTGAAACCGTCGCTGGAGTTGTGGCTCAACCAGCACGTGGACCTGGGCAAGAAGCTGGCCGACCTGGTCATCAAGCAGGCGCAGACGCGCCAGCGCGCAAGCCAGAAGGTCGAGAAGCGCAAGGGCTCAGGCGTGGCGGTTCTGCCCGGCAAGCTCACCGATTGCGAGAGCCGCGACCTCAACTTGAACGAGCTTTTTCTCGTCGAAGGTGACTCCGCCGGCGGCAGCGCCAAGATGGGCCGCAACAAGGAGACGCAGGCCATCCTGCCGCTGCGCGGCAAGGTGCTCAACGCCTGGGAAGTCGAGCGCGACCGTCTTTTCGCCAACAACGAGATCCACGACATCTCGGTCGCCATCGGCGTCGACCCGCACGGCGCGACCGACACGCCGGATTTGAGTGGCCTGCGCTACGGAAAGATCTGCATCCTGAGCGACGCCGACGTCGACGGCTCGCACATCCAGGTGCTGCTGCTCACGCTCTTCTTCCGCCACTTTCCCAAGCTGGTGGAGAGCGGCAACATCTACATCGCCAAGCCGCCGCTGTTCCGCGTGGACGCTCCGGCGCGCGGCAAGAAGCCGGCGGCCAAGATCTACGCGCTCGACGAAGGTGAACTCACCGCCACGCTCGACAAGCTGCGCAAAGAAGGCGCTCGCGAGAATTCGTGGAGCATCGGCCGCTTCAAGGGCCTGGGCGAGATGAACGCCGAGCAGCTGTGGGACACCACGCTCAACCCCGACACGCGTCGCTTGCTGCAAGTCGGGTTTGGCGTGCTCGATTTCATCGCGACGACGGAATCTCTCACCAAGCTGATGGGCAAGGGTGAAGCCCAGGCCAGGCGTGATTTGATGGAGCTACACGGAGACGACGTCGAAATCGACGTCTGATCAGCCATGAGCACCTTCATGCCGCTGCGCCTGCGCCCCACGATGTTGAGCGATCTCGACTTCGTGATCTCGGTTGAGCAGGACGCGCAGAACCTGCCGTTCATCACGCCGTGGGAGCGCATCCAGCACGAGGGCGCGGTGCGCTTTCCCGACTTCCGGCATTTCATCGTCGAGGCTGGGGCCGACTATCACTCGGCTGGCTTCGTCATCCTGCAGGGTTGCCGCAACCCGCACCACTCGGTGGAGCTGAAGCGCATCGTGCTGCAGAGCAAGGGCCAGGGGTTGGGACGCGCCTGCATTCGCTTGCTGGCGCAGATGGCGTTTCGCGATCTGGGGGCGCACCGCTTCTGGCTCGACGTGAAGGCGCTCAACAGCCGTGCGTTGGCGTTGTACCTCAGCGAAGGTTTCGTCGAAGAAGGGCGCCTGCGCGAGAGCGTGAAGACTTCGGACGGCTACGACTCGCTGGTCGTGATGTCGATGCTGGCCAGCGAATACCAGGCGCTGTGCGCCCAGCGCGAGGCGGGTGCCGCGTGAGGTTTGTGCTGCCGGCACTCCTGCTCGCGCCACTGTGTGTGCATGCCGAGTTATGGGGCTATGTCGACGGCGCTGGCGTGGCCCATGTGTCTCCGACTCAGGTGGATTCGCGCTATCACCTGGTGCTGGGCAATTCGGCTGGGGGCGACACGCGGGTGCCCGGCAAGACCGATGGCGCGGGCGGGTTGATCACCTGGCTGGAGTTCGCACCCGAAGTGAAATCGCTGCAGGCCATTCTTCGCGAAGCGGCCAAGACGCATGCGGTCGATGTCGAATTGCTGAAGGCCATCATCGCGGTCGAGTCGGGTTTCAAGGCCGACGCGGTGTCGTCACGGGGCGCGGTGGGCCTGATGCAGATCATGCCGGTGGGCGACACACACGCTGCGCGCGAGTCGGAAGCCAAACGCCTGCTGGACCCGCGCGCCAACATCCTCACCGGCGCGAAGCTGCTGTCGCAACTGATGCGTCGTTTCGGTCGGGTCGACGTGGCGCTGGCGGCGTGGAACGCCGGCGTCGGCTCGGTGATGAAACACGGCGGCGGCATGCCGCCGATCGACGAGACCCAGGCGCACGTGCACCTGGTGCTCGAACTGTATTGGGCGCTGCTGCAGAACAACCTGCTGCGCAGCGCCAGAGAACTGCAGGTGCATGGCGCGGCGGTCGCGTCGGCACCGAACTGATTGAACAACTCGAATGACGATGACTCCCGAGACCCCCGAAAACAGCGACGCCATCACGCTTGCCCATTACGCCGAGCGTGCTTACCTCGAATACGCACTGAGCGTGGTGAAAGGCCGCGCATTGCCCGATGTCTGCGACGGCCAGAAGCCGGTGCAACGCCGCATCCTCTTCGCGATGGAGCGGCTGGGCTTGAGCTTCAGCGGCACCTCGGGTGCCAAGCCGATGAAGAGCGCCCGCATGGTGGGCGACGTGCTCGGCAAGTTTCACCCGCACGGCGACCAGTCGGTGTACGACGCGCTGGTGCGCATGGCGCAAGACTTCTCGCAGCGTTACCCATTGATCGACGGCCAGGGCAACTTCGGCTCGCGCGACGGCGACGGCGCGGCGGCCATGCGCTACACCGAAGCGCGGTTGGCGCCCATCTCGCGGTTGCTGCTCGACGAGTTGGACGAAGGCACTGTCGACTTCACGCCCAACTACGACGGTTCGACCGAAGAGCCCAAGCTCTTGCCGGCGCGCCTGCCTTTCGTGCTGCTCAATGGCGCAAGCGGCATCGCCGTCGGCCTGGCGACCGAAGTGCCCTCGCACAACCTGCGCGAAGTGGCGGCTGCCGCCGTCGCGATGATCAGGAACGACCGGCTGACGGACGATGAACTTGCCACGTTGGTCCCCGGCCCCGACTACGCGGGCGGCGGCCAGATTATCAGCAGCACCGAAGAGATCCGCGCGGCCTACGCCACTGGTCGGGGCAGCCTGAAGGTGCGTGCGCGCTGGAAGATCGAAGAACTGGCACGCGGGCAGTGGCAGTTGGTCGTCACCGAGCTTCCGCATGGAACCAGCTCGCAGAAGGTGCTGGAAGAGATTGAAGAACTCACCAACCCGAAGATCAAGGCCGGCAAGAAGGCGCTCAGTGCCGAGCAGGTTCAGTTGAAGACCACAGTGCTGTCGGTGCTCGACGCAGTGCGCGACGAGTCGAGCAAGGATGCCGCAGTGCGCCTGGTGTTCGAGCCCAAGACCAGCCGCATCGAGCAGCAGGAGCTGATCACCACGCTGCTGGCGCACACCAGCCTGGAAAGCTCGGCGCCGATCAACCTGACGATGATCGGCAGCGACGGCCGGCCCACGCAGAAGAGCCTGCGGCAGATGCTGTCGGAGTGGATCGCCTTCCGGGCCGAGACGGTGCAGCGGCGTTCGCAGTTCCGGCTCGACAAGGTGCTGGCGCGCATCCACATCCTCGAAGGCCGGCAGCTGGTGCTGCTGAACATCGACGAGGTGATCCGAATCATTCGCCATTCGGACGAGCCGAAGCCGGCCCTGATCGCGCGCTTCAAGCTGAGCGAGACGCAGGCCGACGACATCCTCGACATCCGCCTGCGCCAACTGGCGCGGCTGGAAGCCATCAAGATCGAGCAGGAGCTTTCGGCCCTGCGCATCGAGCAAGGCAAGCTCGAAGACATCCTCAACAGCCCCGCCACGCTCAAGCGCACCATCGTCAAGGAAATCGAGACCGACGCCAAGCAGCATGGCGACGACCGCCGCACGCTGATCCAGGCCGAGAAGAAGGCCGTCGCCGAGATCAAGGTGATCGACGAGCCGGTGACGGTGGTGGTGAGCTTGAAGGGCTGGGTCCGTGCACTCAAGGGCCACGAGATCGAGGCGGCCACGCTGGCCTTCAAGGCCGGTGACGGCTTGTATGGCGTGTTCCCGTGCCGCACGGTCGACCCCTTGCTGGTGTTCGGCAGCAATGGCCGCGTGTACTCCACCGCCGTGGCCCAACTGCCCGGAGGCCGCGGCGACGGGCAGCCGATCACGACGCTGGTCGAGCTGGAAAGCGGAACCCAGCCCTTGCATTACTTCGCGGCCGCGGCCGACACCACGCTGCTGCTCGCCAACACTGGCGGCTTCGGCCTGTTGGCGCAGGTGGGCGACATGGTCAGCCGCCAACGCGGTGGCAAGAGCTTCCTCGCGCTGGAAGACAGCGACAAGGTGCTCCCGCCGGTCACCATCGCCACGGCCCACACGCAGGTGGCCTGCCTTTCGTTGAGCGGGCGGCTGCTGGTGTTCAAGCGCGACGAGTTGAAGCTTCAGCCTAAGGGTGGGCGTGGCCTCACGTTGATGGATGTCGATGCCAAGGATCCGCTGGTGTCGGTGGCCAGCTGCGCCAGTGCCATCAAGGTGCTGGGCACGGGGCGCGGTGGCAAGGCGAAGGAAGAGGATCTGAAAGGCGCATCGCTCGCTGTCTACGCCGGCAAGCGCGCCCGCAAAGGCAAGCTGGTCGATGCCGGCATGAAGCCGCATCGGGTGCTCGCGGGGGGCTAAAGAGAACTCGACACACACCACCGCGAGGCACGCCGCTTGACCGAACCCGCATCGACAGCAGCGCCGGAGGCAGCCCCTCCCAAGCTCGAATCGCCGTGGGCGCCGCTGCGCCAGCCCGTGTTCCGCATGCTGTGGAGCGTCTGGCTCACCGCCAACATCTGCATGTGGATGAACGATGTGGCCGCGGCGTGGATGATGACCTCGCTGACCACTTCGCCGGTGATGGTGGCGCTGGTGCAGTCGGCGTCGACGCTGCCGGTGTTCTTCCTCGGGCTGCCCAGCGGCGCGTTTGCCGACATCCTGGACCGGCGCAAGTACTTCATCTTCACGCAGTTCTGGGTGGCGACCGTCGGCGTGCTGATGTGCCTGCTGACGCTCAGCGGGCACATGGTGGCGCCGCTGCTGCTGTTGCTCACCTTTGCCAACGGCATTGGCCTGGCGATGCGCTGGCCGGTGTTTTCTGCGGTGATCCCCGAGCTGATCCCGAAGTCGCAGCTGCCTGCCGCGCTCGCGCTCAACGGCATCGCGATGAACACCTCGCGCATCTTCGGGCCGATCCTCGCGGGCGCGCTGATCGCGGGTGCCGGCAGCGCCTATGTGTTCGCGCTGAACGCGGTGTTGTCGGTGATCTGCGGTTTCGTGATCATGCGCTGGCGCACCGAGCCCAAGGTGAGCGCACTGCCGGCCGAACGATTCTTCGGTGCCATCCGCGTCGGCGTGCGGCATGTGCGCGAATCTGCGCCGATGCGCGCCATCTTGCTGCGCATCACGTCGTTCTTCCTGCAGGCGATTGCACTGACTTCGCTGTTGCCGCTGGTGGCCAAGCAGATGCACGGCGGCGGTGCCGGCACCTTCACGCTGCTGCTGGTGTCGATGGGCAGCGGGGCGGTGGTGGCTGCGCTGGCCATGCCGCGCATCCGCGCGTTGATGGATGGCGACCAGCTGGTGCGCAACGGCGGCGTGCTGCAGGCCGTGTCGATGCTGGCGGTGGCCTTCGCTCCCAACATCTACGTGGCCGCGCCGATGATGATGCTCAACGGCATGGCAGTGATCTCGGTTGCCAACTCGCTGTCGGTGTCGGCGCAGATGGCCTTGCCCAACTGGGTGCGCGCGCGTGGCATGTCGATCTACCAGATGGCGCTGATGGGCGGCGGCGGCATCGGCGCGGCGATCTGGGGGCAGGTGGCCAGCTTCACCGACGTGCGCACCAGCCTGATCATTTCATCGGTGGGCGGCACGCTCGCGATGGCGGTGGTGTTGAAGCGCAGCCCTCGCGGCTCGTCGGAGTATGAAGACCTGACGCCTTCGCAGGAATGGAAGCCACCGGTCATGCCGGTGGCGATCGAAGGCCACGAAGGCCCGGTGTTGACGACCATTGAATACCTGATCGACCCGAGCTGTGCTGAAGACTTTCTCTCCGTGATGCGCGAAACCCGCAGCAGCCGCCTGCGACAGGGTGCGTTGTCGTGCGAACTCTTTCGCGACGGCACCGTGCCGGGGCGCTACCTCGAGCACATGCTCGACGAATCATGGGTCGAGCACCTGCGCCGCTTCGATCGCGTCACTGCCTATGACGTGGCGCTGCGCAACCGCCGCCTGGCCTTGCACATCGGCGAAGAGCCGCCGCGCGTGTCGCGCTGCATTGCCGAGGCGATGGACTGAGAGGCTGGGAGCTGATTCGTCAGTTCTTGCGCGCCTGCATCGTCGTGCGGCGTCGCTTGGCGGCAGGCAGCTTGTGCGGGGCCGCTTTGCGCGGTATCGGCGGTTTGGCCACCAACGGCTCGATACCCGTGCTCGCGCTCGGGTCCGATGGCGCCGCGGCCCAGGGCGGCAAAGGCCACGCGGGCACCATCGGCCAGTTCACCAGAAGCACGCTCCACCACGAGTGAGACGTGGCCAGCATGGCTTCCCAGCTCCGTGTCTGCAAGGCCAGGGCTTGTTCGGACGTCCAGGGCGTGGCCCACAGCGAAGGGTCGTCGATCGTCGGCGGGTCCCCGGGCGCGCGGGCCCACAGTGAATTCCAGTGCCACATGACGGATCTCCTTGGCAGACAGAGCACTTGAGCTTACTGCGCTGACTTGTCCAATGCCAGCGTATCCGCGTTGCCAAGACGCTCATATTCCGAGATCACCTGTGCGCCGAAAAGCAGCAAGGTGGCCGCGATTTCCAGGCTGAGCAGGGCCACGATTGCTGTGGTGAGCGAGCCGTACACCACGTTCACCTGCGACAGCGTGGCGAAGTACCACACCAGCACATGGCGGGTGATCTCCCACAGCAGCGCGGCCGTCACGCCGCCGATGAGCGCGTGCCGCAGCGACAGGTTGCCAACCGGCATCACCAGGTAGATGGACGTGAGCAGGCAGATCTCGCCCACCAGCCCCACCAGGTAGAGCAGCAAGCCGGAGAAGCCGCCCAGCGACCATTCGCGGCCGAAGAGGTCGATGCTCTCCTGGCCCAGTACCTGCAAACCGCCAGACACCACCGTGACCAGCAGCAGGCCCACACCCAACACGAAGATGTAGCAATAGGGCAGCAGCGCCGAAACCAGGAAGTGCCGCCGTCGAACGGCCACGCGGTGATGAAAGATCACCGACATGGCGTTCTCCAGCACGGTGAAGGCAAGCGAGCTGAAGAACAGCATCGTGACCAGCAGCAGCCAGCCCGTCACGTCGCGGTGCACCAGGAACGTGGCCAATTCGGCGACGATGGCTTTCGACTGGCCGGGGATCAACCACGCAAGGTAGTGGCCGATGGTTTCCAGCAATTCGGCTTGGTCGATGAACTGCGACAGCGCAATCACCGCCAGCACCAGCAGCGGCACGATGGACAGCAGCGCGTAGTACGCCACTGCACCGGCGAGAAGCAGGCCCTGGTTGGCCCGAAAACCCTTCAACACCTGCCAAACAAAGGCGCCCGGGTGCGCAAGCACGTGGGCGGCTGGCGGCGTGATGAGTTTCATGCGCGGCTCAGCGCCGCTGCCAGACCAGCCATCCCAGCACGCCCGTCAGCACGAAAAGCGCCAGGCTGTAGAAGTCGTAGGGGATGCCGAACAGGCTCACCGCAGCGTCGGCACAGCTGGCACGTGCAAGGAACACGTCGGGCCACAGGCTGTCGAGTTTCATCGCGATGACGATCTGGTCGGCCACCGTCATCGCGCACGACGAAGAAGCTGCGGCCTTGAAGTGCTGCCACAGTGCCGCAGCGATGCCGCACAGCGAGAGCAGCATCACCAGCGCAGCCCCCAGGCGACGGATGGCCAGGCCCATCAGGCAGGCCAGCGTGATGGCGAGGAAGATGACCCGCTGCAGGATGCACCACGGGCAGGGTTCCATGCCGAACACGTGCTGCGACACCAAGGCCGCGCCGACGGCGGCAATGCCCATCACCGCGCCGGCCACGAGCAGCAGCGTCGGTCGTTTCGAGAGGACTGTCATTTCACTTCGGCGATCAGCTCGATCTCGACACAGGCGCCCATCGGAACCTGTGCCACGCCGAAGGCACTGCGCGCGTGCGTCCCGTTGGCACCGAACACCTCGGCGAGCAACTCTGAGCAGCCGTTGGTCACGAGGTGCTGCTCGGTGAAGGCGGGCGTGCTGTTGACCAGACTCATCACCTTGACGATGCGCTCAACGTTGTTGAGGTCACCTACCGCAGCGTGCAGTGTGCCGATGAGGTCGATGGCAACGGCGCGTGCGGCCCGTTTGCCGGTGGCGGTGTCGATATCACGACCCAACTGGCCGACCCAGGGCTTGCCCTCGCGCTTGGCAATGTGGCCGGAGAGGAACACCAGCTTGCCGGTGCGGACGAAAGGCACATACGCCGCAGCGGGTGTGGCCACGGGCGGCAGTTCGATGCCGAGGGATTTCAAACGGTCGTAGACGGACATCGCATGCACCGGGAATCTTGGGAGGCGCAAATCCTACACTGCAGGCATGGGAGGAAAAGACCAGGGTTGGCACTTGGCCGGCATGGGTTTGGCATGGCTGCTCGGCGTGGCGCTGCAACTGCAGGAGCGCACGCTGCTGCCGCTGTGGGCTTATCTGATTTGTATCGCCGTCGGTCTGCTTTGCTGCGCCATCGCCTGGCGCTGGCCGCGGTGGTGGCTGCTTTCGCTGGCGGCCCTGATCGCGATGGGGGCCGGCGCTTCTGGCTGGCGCGCCAGCGAGAGGCTTGCTGAAGCCCTCCCGGTCGCGCTGGAAGGAAAAGACCTTCAGGTCATCGGCGTGGTGGCGGGCTTGCCTCAGCAATCGGCAGTCGGGCTGCGGTTCCGGTTTCAGATTGAAGAGGCGCGGTACGAGGGCCGGCCTGTGAGGGTGCCGCCGCTCGTCGCCCTCGGCTGGTATGTGGGTTGGCACGAAGACGCGGCCTTGAGCGAGCCGCAGCAATCCTTGCGTGCCGGGCAACGCTGGCGTTTCACGCTGCGCTTGCGCCAGCCGCACGGCAACATGAATCCCGATGGGTTCGACTACGAGCTCTACCTGTTCGAGCAGGGGCTGCGTGCGACGGGTTATGTGCGTGGTGGCGACAAGGCCTCGGCCGAACGGCTGGATGCGCAGGCCGGCTACGCCGTCGACCGATGGCGTCAGCGCGTGCGCGACGCGATCTACGCCAAGGTGAGTGACCCACGCTCAGCGGGTGTGCTGGCTGCACTGGCGGTGGGCGATCAGTCGGCCATCGAGCGCGATGATTGGCAGCTCTTTCGCAACACCGGCGTGGCCCACCTGATGAGCATCAGTGGCCTGCACGTGACCATGTTCGCATGGTTGGCCGGCCTGCTGGTCATTAGCTTGTGGCGCCGCAGCGCCCGCGCGATGCTCTTCACCCCCGCGCAGATCGCTGGGCGATGGGGCGGGCTGGTGGCTGCCACGGGCTACGCGCTCTTCTCGGGCTGGGGCGTACCGGCTCAGCGCACGGTGTGGATGCTGGCCACGGTGACGATGCTTCAGATGCTGAGTCGGCGTTGGCCCTGGACGCTGGTGCTGCTGGCCGCCGGCGTGGTCGTGAGCGCACTCGACCCCTGGGCTTTGCTGCAGCCGGGTTTCTGGTTGTCGTTCATGGCGGTGGGGCTTTTGATGTCGTCGGAGGCGGCGCAGAGCCATCGCGAGCCCGCCATTGCAACCGGCTGGGTGCAGCGTCTGGGTGCGAGTGTCAAGGCCGGCTTGCGCACGCAGGTGGTCGCCACGCTGGGTCTGGCGCCGTTGACGCTGGTGTTCTTTCAGCAGATCTCGCTGGTCGGTTTCGCAGCGAACCTGGTGGCGATTCCACTGGTCACGCTGGTCATCACGCCCCTGGCCTTGCTGGGCGTGGTGTTCTCGCCGCTGTGGCAACTGGGGGCTTGGGCGCAGGAGACCTTGTCCGCAGGGCTCGTGTTGCTCGATCACGTGCCCGGCGCGGTGTGGTTGGTGCCGGTGGCGCCGCTGTGGGCACAGGTGGCGGGCCTGCTGGCGGCTGCCTTGATGGTCTCGCCTCTGCCGTGGCGCATGCGCTTGCTGGCCGTGCCGCTGGTCATGCCCCTGCTGCTGCCGGTGCGCGACTTGCCGGCCGAAGGGCAATTCGAGTTGATGGCCGTGGATGTCGGGCAGGGCACCTCGGTGCTGGTGCGCACTGCAGGCCACCTGATGGTCTACGACACGGGGCCGCAGTACTCACGAGACAGCGACGCGGGCCAGCGCGTCTTGCTACCCCTGCTGCGCGCCCGGGGAGAGGAGCGCATCGACCGCCTGGTGCTCAGCCACCGCGACCTCGACCACGTGGGTGGTGCCGCCGTCTTGCTGAAGAACATGCCGGTCACCGAACTGTTGAGTTCGCTGGAGACCGAGCACCCGCTGCGTGCCCTGGCAACGCAGCCTACACGCTGTGAAGCCGGCCAGTCTTGGGCATGGGACGGCGTGCGCTTTGACGTGTTGCATCCGCGGGCCGCCGACTATGACCTCGGGCTCAAATCCAACGCGATGTCGTGCGTGGTGAAGGTGAGCGGGGCGCAAGGCACTGCATTGCTCACTGGCGACATCGAGCGCCAGCAGGAAGCCGATCTGCTCGGTTCTCAACGAGATGAACTGCGCAGCGACTTGCTGATCGTGCCGCACCACGGCAGCCGCACGTCGTCGACGGCGGCGTTCCTGGACGCGGTGGCGCCACGCATGGCGGTGATCCAGGCTGGTTATCGGAATCGCTTCGGCCACCCTGTGGCCGAGGTATTGAGGCGATTGGACGAGCGCGGTGTTGCAGTCCACGCCAGCCCGGCGTGCGGCGCATGGTGGTGGCACAGCGGCACCAGCATCACCGAGGCCGTCTGCGAGCGCGACACGGCGCGGCGCTACTGGCACCATCGCGTGACCGCTGAATAAACTGGCGCGAGTGCGCCCTGTTGGTGCGCAAGTGGCCTGGAATTTGCTAACCTGCCCGGAAGGAGACTTGCAGATGAGTAGACCCAGTTTCGACGAGATGCAGGCCACCAGCACCACGGTGCGTGACCACTACCGTGTGTACGACAAGTGGCTCGCGCAGCAGCCTAGCGACGTGATGCATTCGCGCCGCGAAGAGGCGGAGATGATCTTCCGCCGCGTCGGCATCACCTTTGCTGTCTATGGCGCCAAGGACGAAGACGGCTCGGGCACCGAGCGGCTGATTCCCTTCGACCTGATTCCCCGCGTGATTCCGGCGTCGGAATGGAGCGAGATGGAAAAGGGCCTGACCCAGCGGGTCACGGCACTGAACCGCTTCATCCACGACGTCTATCACGAGCAGGAAATTATCCGCGCCGGCATCGTGCCCGCCGACCAGATCTTTAAGAACGCGCAGTTCCGGCCCGAGATGATGGGCGTCGACGTGCCGGGTGGCGTCTATTCGCACATCAGCGGCATCGACATCGTGCGGGCTGCCAACCCCGATGGCAGCGGCTCGTACTACGTGCTCGAAGACAACCTGCGCGTGCCCAGTGGCGTGAGCTACATGCTTGAGAACCGCAAGATGATGATGCGGCTCTTCCCCGAGCTGTTCAGCCAGCACCGCGTGGCGCCGGTTGCTCACTATCCTGACCTCTTGCTCGAGACGCTGCGGGGCGTGGCACCGGCTGCGGTCAACGAACCGACGGTCGTGGTGCTCACGCCCGGCATGTACAACAGCGCCTACTTCGAGCACGCGTTCCTCGCGCAGCAGATGGGCGTGGAGCTGGTCGAAGGGCAAGACCTCTTCGTCAAGGACAACTTCGTCTACATGCGCACCACGCAGGGCCCGAAGCGTGTCGACGTGATCTACCGCCGTGTCGACGACGACTTCCTCGACCCGCTGGCCTTCCGCCCCGATTCCACCCTGGGCTGCGCGGGTCTGCTGAGCGTGTACCGCGCGGGGAACGTCACGTTGTCGAACGCCATCGGTACCGGCGTGGCGGACGACAAGTCGATCTACCCCTATGTGCCCAAGATGATCGAGTTCTACCTGGGTGAGAAGCCGATCCTCAACAACGTGCCTACTTACCTGTGCCGTGAAGAAGACGACTTCAAGTACGTGCTCGACCACCTGGGCGAGCTGGTGGTGAAAGAGGTTCACGGTGCCGGCGGCTACGGCATGCTCGTGGGGCCTGCCGCCACCAAGGCCGAGATCGCCGACTTTCGCAAGGCGCTCGAAGCCAACCCGGCTGGCTACATTGCCCAACCCACGCTCAGCCTGTCGACCTGCCCGACCTTCGTCGAGAGCGGCATCGCACCGCGCCACATCGACCTGCGGCCCTTCGTGCTGTCGGGCAAGCATGTGCAGATGGTGCCGGGTGGCCTGACACGCGTCGCTTTGAAGGAAGGCTCGCTCGTCGTCAATTCGTCGCAAGGCGGCGGTACCAAAGACACCTGGGTGCTGGAGGCATGAGGCCCCCCAGTCGCTTCGCCACCGCCTTGCAGGCCGCGCTGGGCCAGTGGCCCAGCCCTTCGCGAGGCGCAGACAGTCCACTGGACTGTCTGAGTCCGGGCTCAGCCCCCAAGGGGCGCCACCTGGCGGCCCGGCAAAGCCGGATCCGCGGGTGTTGCTTGATGGGAGGCGTCGCTGCGCTTGCCTTTATGGAGATTGAGCATGCTGTCTAGAACTGCCGACCACCTTTTCTGGATGGCTCGCTACATGGAGCGGGCCGAGAACACCGCGCGCATGCTCGACGTCAATTACCAGACCTCGCTGCTGCCGCAGTCGGCTGATGCGGCCGAGAACGGCTGGCGCGGCCTGCTGAGCATTTCCGAGCTGACGGCCGACTACACACAGCGCCATGGCGAGGTCACGCCCAAGCGGGTGATGGACTACATGGTGAGCGACGAGCGCAACCCGTCGAGCATCTACAGCTGCCTGATGGCTGCGCGCGAGAACGCGCGGGCCGTGCGCGGCACCTTGACCACCGAAGTCTGGGAAACGCAGAACCAGACCTGGCTCGAGTTTCAGCGCATGCTGCGCAGCAAGTCGTTCGAGAAAGACCCGGGCACGGCGTTCGAATGGGTCAAGTTCCGCTCGCACCTCTCTCGCGGTGTGACGGTAGGCACCATGCTGCAGGACGAAGCTTTCCACTTCCTGCGCATCGGCAGCTTCCTCGAGCGCGCCGACAACACGGCCCGCATGCTCGACGTGAAGTTCCACGCCGTCGAGAGCGAGTTCTTCGGCACCGGCTCGGCCAATGGCAATGGCGGCAAGGACCAGGAGTACGACTTCTATCACTGGTCGGCCATCCTGCGGTCGGTCTCGGGCTTCGAGGTCTATCGCAAGGCGTACCGCAACGTCATCCGCCCCGAGCGCGTGGCCGAGTTGCTGATCTTGCGCGCCGACATGCCTCGTTCGCTGGCCGCTTGTATGGACGAAGTCGTCTCCAACCTGCAGCGCGTGGCCAACGAGCAGTCGAACGACACGCTGCGCCGGGCAGGGCGCCTGCAGGCCGATCTGCGCTTCGGCCGCATCGACGAGATCCTGGCGACGGGCCTTCATGCTTTCTTGACCCAGTTCCTTGAGCGCGTGGGCACGCTGGGCATCGGCATCAGTCGCGACTTCCTGGTTCCGGTGGCGGCAGCGTAACGAGCATGCTGGATGAAACTCACCATCCAACATGTGACGCAGTACGACTACAGCGCACCGGTGCAATACGCTTTGCAATCGCTGTGTCTGACACCGCAGGCCAGTGCCCACCAGACCGTGCATGACTGGACGCTCAGCGCGCCGGCGCCCTTGTTTGCGCAGCGCGACGGCTACGGCAACATGGCTCACACCTGGAGCCTGGTTCAGCGTGCGCACGCCAGTTCCGTTCGCGCTGGTGGCACCGTAGAAACACACGCGTCGCCGTGGCTTGTTGACGACGCAGTACCGCCGCAGCTCTATCTGCGCGTGACGCCACTCACCACCGCCGACGATCGGCTGCACGCCCTGGGCCGCGTTCACCTGGCAGAAGGCGTTGACGAAGACTCGGCGATGGCGCTCGCCAAGGCCGTGCTGAATCGCGTGCGCTACAAGACCGGCGCCACCACCGTGCGGACCACGGCGTTGCAGGCCTGGGAACTGGGTGGCGGCGTGTGCCAGGACCATGCCCACGTGTTCCTCGCCGCCTGCCGAGCCAACGGTGTGCCGGCGCGTTATGTCAGCGGCTATTTCTACGCACCCAACGCGCCGCACCTGGCCAGCCACGCGTGGGTCGATGTCTGTATCGACGCCAGCGCGCACCGCTGGCTCAGCATCGACATCACCCACATTTGCCTGATGGACGAGCGCCACGTGCGCCTGGCCGTCGGCCTCGACTACACCACCTGCTCGCCGATTCGCGGCATGCGCGAAGGCGGTGGCGATGAATCCATGCGGGTTCGCATCGACATTCGCGAAGCCCGGAACACCCCGAAACTGATGATCCCCCTGGAGCCCTGAATGTCCATCCACGTTGCGCTCAACCACGTGACCCACTATCGGTACGACCGGCCGATCAATCTCGGGCCGCAGGTGGTTCGACTGCGCCCGGCGCCGCACTCGCGCACCCGCATCCTCAGCTACTCGATGCGCGTGGAGCCTGCCACGCACTTCATCAATTGGCAGCAGGACCCGCAGGCCAACTACCTGGCTCGCCTGGTGTTCCCCGACAAGACCACCTCGTTTCGCATCGAGATCGATCTCGTCGCCGAGATGGCGGTGCTCAACCCGTTCGACTTCTTCCTGGAGCCTTCGGCCGAGCACTTTCCGTTCGAGTACGACCCGTCGCTGACGATCGAGCTCGAGCCCTACCGCCGCAAGGCGCCGCTGACGCCGGCCTTCGCCAAGTACCTCGCCGCGATTCCGCGCGACAAGATGCAGACGACGAACTTTCTCGTCGCCATCAACCAGCAGCTGCAAAAAGACATCAGCTACCTGATCCGCATGGAGCCCGGCGTGCAGACGCCCGAGCAGACCCTGGTCAACGCCTCGGGCTCGTGCCGTGACTCGGGCTGGCTGCTGGTGCAGCTGCTGCGCCACCTGGGTTTTGCGGCGCGCTTCGTGTCGGGCTACCTGATCCAGCTCAAGAGCGACGTGAAGTCGCTCGACGGCCCGAGCGGCACCGAGGTCGATTTCACCGACCTGCACGCCTGGTGCGAGGTCTACCTGCCCGGCGCTGGCTGGATTGGCTTCGACCCCACCTCGGGCCTGCTGGCCGGTGAGGGCCACATTCCGCTGGCCTGCTCACCCGAGCCCGGTTCGGCCGCCCCAGTCAGCGGCGCGCTCGACGAATGCGAGACCGAGTTCGAGCACAGCATGAAGGTCACGCGCGTGTGGGAAGCGCCGCGCGTCACCTTGCCCTACACCGACGAGCAATGGGCCAGCATCGAGGCGCTCGGCCACCAGGTCGATGGCGACCTGCGCAAGAACGATGTGCGCCTCACGCAAGGTGGCGAGCCCACCTTCGTCTCGGTCGATGACCGTGACGGCGATGAGTGGAACACCGACGCCATGGGCCCCGCCAAGCGCCTGCTCAGCGCCGACCTGATGGACAAGCTGCGTGCCAAGTACGGCGACGGCGGCCTGCTGCATTACGGCCAGGGCAAGTGGTACCCGGGCGAGCAGCTGCCACGCTGGTCGCTCAACCTCTTCTGGCGCAAGGACCGCGAACCCATCTGGACGCACCCCGAGCTCTTCGCCAGCGAGCACAAGGATTACAAAGTCACTGACATCGAGGCGCACAAGTTCCTGAGCGGCGTGGCCAAGCGCCTGAGCCTGGATGCGAGATTCGTGTTCCCGGCCTATGAAGACGTCTGGTACTACCTGTGGCGCGAACGCAAGCTGCCCACCAACGTCGACCCCTTCGAAACCAAGCTGTCCGACGAGATGGAGCGTGATCGCCTGCGCAAGGTCTTCACGCAGGGCCTGGAGAAGGTGGTAGGCCACGTGCTGCCGGTCGCGCGCTACGACACGGCGCGCAATGGCGGCCCGGGCCCGCGCTGGCAGACGGGGCCGTGGTTCCTGCGCAGCGAGCGCTGCTACCTGATTCCTGGCGATTCGGCGATGGGTTATCGCCTGCCGCTCGACTCGCAGCCTTGGGCCAAGGCGTCCGACCTGCCGTGGGTGCATCCGCCCGATCAATCGCAACCCTTCGTGGCCTTGCCGCCGTATCGGCGCCTGCGTTATGCGGTGGGCGGCACCGAAGTCGTTGGCGCCGTATCGGCATCGCCGGAAGCTGCCACCTCACCGGCCGGCTTCGGCGACCGCTCACGTGCCGCGCTGCACCCGGGGCCGTCTGCGGTGCCCAGCGTGGCCACCACGCTGACCAAGGTGCCCGGCGCTTTCGAGTCCGCCGGCTGGATCACCCGCACGGCCATGAGCGCCGAGCCGCGTGATGGCCGGCTCTACGTCTTCATGCCGCCGATGACCGCGCTCGAAGATTATCTGGAACTCGTCGCCGCCGTCGAAGACACGGCGGCCGAGATGAAGCTGCCGGTGATCCTCGAAGGCTACGAGCCACCGAAGGATCCGCGTTTGTCGACGCTGCGCGTCACACCCGACCCGGGCGTGATCGAAGTCAACATCCACCCCGCGCACAGCTGGGGCGAGCTGGTCGAACAGACGACCCACCTCTACCAGGCCGCGCACGAGACGCGCCTGTCGACCGAGAAGTTCATGGTCGACGGCCGCCACACCGGCACCGGCGGAGGCAACCACTTCGTGCTCGGCGGCGCCACGGTGGCCGACTCGCCCTTCCTGCGTCGGCCCGATCTGCTGGCCAGCATGGTCGGCTACTGGCACAACCACCCGGCGTTGAGCTATCTGTTCTCGGGCCTCTTCATCGGCCCGACCAGCCAGGCGCCGCGTGTTGATGAAGCGCGCAACGATTCGGTCTACGAGATCGAGGTGGCCTTCTCCGAGCTGCAGCGCCAGGCCGCGCTCGGGCCCGGCGCTTGCCCGCCGTGGATGATCGACCGGCTGATGCGCAATTTGCTGATCGACGTCACCGGCAACACCCACCGCGCCGAGTTCTGCATCGACAAGATGTACTCGCCCGACGGCCCCACCGGCCGCCTGGGCCTGCTGGAGATGCGTGCCTTCGAAATGCCGCCGCATGCGCGCATGAGCCTGACCCAGCAGCTGCTGATGCGCGCGCTGATCTCGCGCTTCTGGCAGAAGCCGTATCAGCCGCCGCGCCTCAAGCGCTGGGGCACCGAGCTGCACGACCGCTTCATGCTGCCGCATTTCGTGTGGCAAGACCTGTGCGATGTGATCGAAGAGCTGAACCAGTTCGGCTACCCGATCAAGGCCGAATGGTTTGCGCCGCATCTCAACTTCCGCTTCCCGCAGATCGGCGACTTCAGCGTCGAAGGTGCCGAACTCGATTTCCGCCTTGCGCTGGAGCCATGGCACGTGATGGGTGAGGAGGGCGGTGCCGCCGGCACGGTGCGCTTCGTCGATGCATCGGTGGAGCGTCTGCAGGTGAAGGCGACGGGCCTGGTGGGCGAGCGCCATGTGCTCACCTGCAACGGCCGCGTGGTGCCGCTGCAATCCACCGGCAAGGTGGGTGAGTTTGTCGCGGCTGTGCGCTACAAGGCCTGGGCGCCTCCTTCGGCGCTGCACCCGACCATCGGCACCAATGCGCCGCTGACCTTCGACCTGTTCGACACCTGGATGAACCGCTCCATGGGCGGCTGCCAGTACCACGTGGCGCACCCGGGTGGCCGCAGCTACGACACGGCGCCGGTCAATTCGTACGAGGCGGAGGCACGCCGTCTGGCGCGCTTCTTCCGCCTGGGCCACACACCGGGCGTGATGACGGTGCCGAAGGAAGAGCGCAACCCGGACTTCCCGTTCACGCTCGACCTGCGGCGCCCGTCGGTGTCCTGAGACCTACAGTACTGACGTTCAGCGCGGGCGGAACATGCGAAACAGCTGTTCCGGCCCGATGCTGAAGTAGTCGGCCGGGCCGCCGCCGCGCAGAATGGGTTGCGCTGCGGCGGTGTCGTACACGCCGTTCTTGAGCAGGGACTTGGCGATGTGAATTGCCACCACCTCGCCCAGCGTCAACCAGCTGTCGGCCTGGGTGCCATCGGCCCCTTGCAGCTGGATGATCTGCGTGACGCGGCACTCGAACGAGACCGGGCTCTCGGCCACGCGTGGCACCGAGATCACGCGTGACGCCACCGGCGTCAGGCCGGCCAGTTCGAACTCGTTCACCTCGGGCGGCACGGCGGCGCAGCTGGCATTCATGGCCTCGGCCAGCGGGCTCGTCGCAAGATTCCAGGCGAACTCGCCGGTCTGCTGCACGTTGCGCACCGTGTCCTTGAAGCCGATGCTCGAGAAGCCCACGATCGGTGGCGTGTAGTTGAAGGCGTTGAAGAAGCTGTAGGGCGCGAGGTTCAGGTGGCCTTGCGCGTCGTGCGAAGAGATCCAGCCGATGGGCCGTGGCCCGACGATGGCGTTGAACGGATCGTGCGGCAGGCCGTGGCCGAGTCGCGGTTCGTAGAAATGGATGTCGTCGGGCATGGCGATGCACGCAGGGGTGGGCAGTGCTGCCACTGTACGCGCGAAGAAAGCGCGTGGCAGACTCAGGGCATGTCCACTTCTGCGCTCCGCGTGCTGTCCGTCATTCCGCCGATGACGCAGCTCAACACGCCTTACCCGTCGACCGCCTACCTGACCGGCTTCCTGCGCTCGCGAGCCGTCGATGCCGTGCAGGAGGACCTGGCCTTGGCCCTCGTGCTGAAGCTGCTCTCTGCCGACGGCCTGACCCAGGTACGCGCGCAGATCGACACGATGCCCGAAGAGGCTCGCTCGCCGATGGTCCATGTGTTCGTCGACCAGTTCGACCGCTACCTCGCCACCATCGGCCCGACCATCGCGTTCCTGCAGGGCCGCGACCCGACGCTGGGCCACCGCATTGCCGGGCGCGGCTTTCTGCCCGAAGGTCCACGATTCGATTCGCTCGACGTCTACATCGACGAAGATGGTGGCGACCCACTCGCCTGGGCCTTCGGTGCGCTCGGCATGCAAGACCGCGCACGCCACCTGGCCACGCTGTACCTCAACGACCTGGCCGACGTGTTGCGCGACGCGATCGACCCGCGCTTCGAATTCGTGCGCTACGCCGAATCGCTGGCCCAGAGCCAGCCGACTTTCGAGCCACTGGCAAATGCGCTGGCCGCTCCGCTGAACCTGGTCGATCGCACGCTGGTCGACTTGACGCTCGCCTCCCTGCAGCGCCATCGGCCGAGCGTGGTGCTGATCTCGGTACCGTTCCCGGGCTCGGTGTATGCGGCTTTTCGGATTGCACAGGCCGTGAAGGAACACGACTCGACCATCGTCACCGTGCTGGGAGGCGGCTTCGTCAACACCGAGCTGCGCGAGCTCACCGAGCCGCGCGTGTTCGACCACTTCGACCATGTGACGCTCGATGCGGGCGAGCGGCCGCTGTTGGCGCTGCTCGAGCATCTGCAAGGCAAACGTTCGCAGCAGCGCCTCGTTCGCACCTATCTGCGCGAAGCGGGCGTCGTGCGTTACGTCAACTGGATCGAGCAGGACATCGCCTTCGCCGAAGTCGGCACGCCCACCTGGGACGGCTTGCCGCTCAACAGCTACCTGTCACTGCTCGACATGCTCAACCCCATGCACCGGCTGTGGAGCGACGGCCGCTGGAACAAACTCACCGTGGCGCATGGCTGCTACTGGAAGAAGTGCAGCTTCTGCGACGTGAGCCTCGACTACATCTCGCGCTATGAGGGCGCGTCGGCTGCCACGCTGGTCGACCGCATCGAGGCCATCGTCAAGGAAACCGGGCAGACCGGCTTCCACTTCGTCGACGAAGCGGCGCCGCCCAAGGCGCTGAAGACGCTGTCGGCCGAGCTCATCAGGCGGCAGCTCTCGGTCTCATGGTGGGGCAACATCCGTTTCGAGAAGTCGTTCAGCCCTGAGCTCTGCCAGCAACTGGCCGACAGCGGCTGCATCGCCATCTCGGGTGGGCTCGAGGTGGCGTCCGACCGGCTGCTGACGCTGATGAAGAAGGGCGTGTCGGTCGAACAGGTGGCGCGCGTCACCAAGGCTTTCAGCGACGCCGGCATCCTGGTGCATGCCTACCTGATGTACGGCTTTCCGACGCAGACCGTGCAGGACACGGTGGACGCGCTCGAGTACGTGCGCCAGCTGTTCGAGACAGGTTGCATCCAATCCGGCTTTTTCCACCGCTTTGCCTGCACGGTGCACTCACCGGTGGGTAAGAACCCCGAGGACTACGGCGTCACGCTGCAGCCCTTGCCGCCGGTGACGTTTGCCAAGAACGACATCGGCTTCATCGACCCGACCGGTGTCGACCACGACGCACTCGGTGCGGCGTTGAAGAAGGCGCTCTACAACTTCATGCATGGCATCGGGCTCGAGGAAGACGTGCGCAGCTGGTTCGACTTCCCCGTGCCCAAGACCAAGGTGCAGCGTCACCGCATTGCGCGGGCGCTGTCTGCCCAGGTCACGACGGCGAGAGCTGAAGAGCAATAGACGTCGAGAGAAACGCGCAGGCCTATTGGCGCTCGAACGCTCCCAGATCCGGTGCAGACCCTTGGTAGGGCAGGCCGGCGTCGACGCCTGCGTTGATCAGCTTGCTGCCGCTTGCCAGCCTGAACAGCTTGTTGGACGGTAGCGTGCCATCGGGGTTGCGCGGCGCGGTTGCCAGGCTCAGATCGATGCTCTCGAAGTCAGCGGTGCTCGCGGCGAGGCCCGTGTTCCAGGTGTTTTTCTTGGAGTCGGCGTTGCAGATGTCTTGCGACGCAGACACCGACACGTTGTTGCGAAACACGTGCTTCTCGCCCGACTTCACGGCACTGCAGAACCCGAAGTTGATGCCGTTCTTGAAGGCGGTGTTGTTGATCGCGGTGATTCCGCCGGCGTTGTTGTTTTGATCGAAGCCCTTGCTCGGGTTGCCGAAGGCTACCGATTGGGTGATGCGGTTGCGCGCGAGCGTGGCATTGCCACCGAGCTTGAAGCCATTGCCATTACCGGCAAACGACGCGTCGTTCCAGAGGTTGATGCCGTTGCGGAAGGCCCAGCTGCTCTCGATCGTGACCACTTCAGGGCTGTCGAACAAGTCGAACCCGTCATCGGAGTTCTCCCACGCCCGGCAGCCGATGAAGCGGTTGCCCGGCCCCTGGGTTTGCTTGGGGCCAAACCCGTCGGCCATGCTGCCCGACTTCTTCGGGTCGTAGTTCCGGTAGGCGTCTGAGTTGAGCACCGTGGTGTAGGCGCCGCCCTTGTTGATTTCCAGCCCGGTGTTGCGGTTGTCGTAGAAAGCGCAGTTCTCGAAGGTGTTGTACTTGCCCGTCACGTACACGCCCTGATAGCCGGCACGCGTGACATTGATCCCCTTGAAGTACCAGTAGCTGCCTTTCAGCGCGAACCCGAAGGAATCTTGAACGTAGGTTTTTTCGGGGAAGGAGAAGTCGATGACGGCCTTCCCGCAGTTGGCCGCCACCATGTAGATCGGGGCACTCGCGGTGCCCGACTTGGCCAGCGTGATGGTGTTCTTGGCTCCCGCCTTGTACGACACCGCGTACGTGCCGGGTTGCAGCAAGATCATCTGGCCCGCCGCCACCGCATTGAGCGCGGCGGTGAAGCTCATCGGGGAACTGAGGCTCGCGCCGCTCCCGCTTGCGGGTGCAGAGGGCGTCACATAGAGAACTTTTGACGCCTTGAGGTTGCTGGTCTCGGTTCCGCAGCCAGTCACCTCGCCGGCGGCATGAACATTTGCCGCCAGCAGCCAGGCCGCGAAGCCGCACAGGAACGCTTTGATTCGCATGATGGTTTCCCTTTCGTTGGTTGTCGTTTTTGCTTGTTGCCCGAGACGATTTCTTCTCTGGATTCCCGCTCACCTGAGACCTTGGGTGGACGCTGCACGTCGCGCCCGCAAGGCCCCCAGTTCACCCAGTTGCCTGACGTCGGCTGCAAAGCGGCTCGAGGCCTCTGCACTCGCACACGACAAAGGCTGGCGCTTGTCGGGTGCAGCCAGCGCCTCGACATTGGCCAAGGCCTGCAGCTCCTGCTTCATCTTGTTCAGCTGCTCGGGTGCCCAGCCGGAGGCTTGCGCGAGCTGGGTAGCCTGTGACAGCGTGTGGAGCGAATCGCCTCGCTCCAGAAGCATCTGGATCAAGTGATCGCACTGTTGTTTGCGCTCGGGCAGTGGGTCTTGGCAGCGCTCTTGCACAAAGCTTTCACTGGGCGTGGGGAGGGTGGCGGCTCGCGCGCGAACCTGCTCGCCCAAGGCTTGGCGCAAGTAGGCCGGCACGTCGTCGGGAAGCGCGGCCTGGGTCATCGATTCCAGGCCCCGAGGTGATTCGGCCCAGCGGTTGGCCGCCAGGAGGCCTCGCCAGGCTTCCTCTGCAGCCGTGGGGTCTTCATCGGCCAGCGCGACCCAGTGAACCGCATTCGTTGGGTCCGCGCGCAGGCGCGCCCTCACAAGGCTCAACCGACAGGCGCCGTCATCAGCCGCATAGGTGCACGCTTCTTCGGCCCAGGTCAGGGCCGCGGCGTTCTGGCTCGTGTAGGCCGCTCGCAGAAGCGCTTCACCCCACAGCCGTTTGGCGTCGTCGTCGGGGGTCACCGGCTTGTCCAGCAGCAGGGCGGCAACGCTCGTTCCCGCGCTGCCCTCGCGCAGTTCCCCGAGCCAACGCACCTTCGCCTGAGCCAGCGGTGTCTGACCCACCGGTGCCGGCAAGCCTTCCAGGTGGGTGATGTTTGCCTCTTCCTCGGTGTCAGTGGCCACGCTGAGGCGACCGAGTCCGCACAGGTCGACCACGACGAAGGTGCGCGCGCCTGCAGCGGCCGGGGTGGCCGACGGCGCCATGTCGGTGTTCAACCCGTCCGTGGTGTCAGGGCCATCTGCCCGCGCGCTGGGGAGGCTTGTTGCCAGGCTTGCTTGCCTGGGTGCTTGGCCGGCGGCGGGCGACGGCGGCTCGTCGGTCCACCACCAGGCCGTTGCCGGCGCCAGCAGCATCAATCCGCACATCAGGATCAGCGATGACCTCACTGAGCTGTTCAGCGAACGCTGATCGACATCCCGCCGCGTTGGCGTACTTGGAGGGTCAAGGAGGCCGCAGCTCTGCAAAGAACGGACAGAGCGGGCCCGGCCGCCAGGCTTTTCAGTCGATGCATGTGCAGTCCCTCGAGATGTTGTCGTTGTGTGCCGGCCGCAGGTCTTGCCGGGCCGTTTTCTCGAGAGGCATTCTCGGGACCAAATAATTCGGCGGCAATCAAGAACGTCGAGTCGATTTGTAAGCGTTGCAGCCAAAAGCCTGTGACTGGCCAAAACGTTGAGATCGCTACCCGGTTTATGACCGGCTTGTCGGGAAATGTGCAGCAGGTATCGTTTTTGCACGACAGCTCGCGGTCCGCCCCGCCGGGTGCGAGACCGCTAATCCACGAGAATCGGTGGTCCTACGTGCAATCGCTCCCGTTCATGCTCAGAAAGCTGCTGTCCGGCTACGCCGCCCTCGAAGACCGCTACGACGAGCTGCTCGCGGCACCGGGCGAGCCGCGGCCGCATTGGGACGCCTTCCTGCGCTCGCTGGCCGAGCGGGAAGGGCCGGGCATCGGCGACAGCCTGGCGCTGATGGAGCGGCAGATCCGCGAGAACGGCATCACCTACAACGTCTACGCCGACCCCAAGGGCGCCGACCGGCCGTGGGAAGTCGACCCGCTGCCGCTCTTGCTCTCGGCCAGTGAATGGGAGGAGATCGAAGCCGGGATCGCCCAGCGGGCCGAGCTGCTCAACCGCGTGCTGGCCGACATCTATGGCGAGCAGACCCTGCTGAAGAGCGGCGCCATCCCGCCCTCGGTGATCTTCGGCCACAGCGGTTTTCTGCACCAGGTGCAGGGCATCCGCCCGCCGAGCGGCGTGCACCTCTTCAACTACGCCGCCGACCTGGCCCGCTCGCCCGATGGCCGCTGGTGGGTGGTGAGCGATCGCACGCAAGCGCCTTCGGGCGCCGGTTATGCGCTTGAAAACCGGCTGGTGGTGTCGCGTGTCTTCCCGCAGCTGTTTCGCGACCTGCATGTGCAGCACCTGGCCTCGTTCTTCTCGAACCTTCGCGAATCGTTGCTGCGCTGGGCACCCAAGGGCGACGGACCACCGCTGATCGCGCTGCTCACGCCCGGCCCTTACAACGAAACCTATTTCGAGCATGCGCTGCTCGCGCGCTACCTGGGCTTTGCGCTCGTCGAGGGCAACGACCTCACGGTGCGCGACGGCCGCGTGTGGATGAAGACGGTCGAAGGCCTGAAGCGCGTGCACGCCATCCTGCGCCGCCAGGACGATGATTACTGCGACCCGCTCGAGCTGCGTTCCAACTCGGCGCTCGGCGTGGCCGGCCTCACCGACTGCGCGCGTCGCGGAACGGTGATGCTCGCGAACGCGCTCGGCTCCGGCGTGCTCGAGTCCGGCGCCTTGCTCGGTTACCTGCCCAAGCTCAGCCAGCAGTTGCTGGGCGAAAAGCTGCTACTGCCCTCGGTGGCCACCTGGTGGCTGGGTGAGCAAGCCGCGTTCGAAGACGCGTGGAAGCGGCTCGACCACATCATCATCAAGCCGCTCGACCGCTCGGCACGCGAGCCGGCGGTGTTTGGTGCCGACCTGTCGGCCGATGAGCGCGTGCTGCTGAAGGCGCGCGTCGCCTCGCGGCCCCAGCGCTATGTGGCACAGGAGTGGGTGCATGTCTCGCAAGCGCCGGTGCTCGAGCGCGGGCCCGGCCTGAAGGGCGACCACCTGAGCGCGCGCACGGTGGGCCTGCGGGTGTTCGCCGTGGCCACGCCCAACGGCTACCGTGTGATGCCGGGCGGCCTGACCCGCGTGGCCGGCGATGGCGATTCGCGCGTGATCGCGATGCAGCGCGGCGGTGGCTCCAAGGACACCTGGGTCTTGTCCGACGGGCCGGTGAATGCGTCCTTCTCGCTGCTCTCCAGCACCGTCTCGCCCGCCGACCTTGTCACCTCGCGCGGCAACGTGCCTTCGCGTGCGGCCGAGAACCTGTTCTGGTTCGGCCGCTACGGCGAGCGGTGTGATGTAGCCGCGCGTCTGCTGCGCGTGGCGATTTCCACCGTGCTGGGCCACGCGGACGTCAACGCCGACGATTTGTCCGACGGCCTGGTGCCGGTGCTCGCGCTGGCCGAGCGCCTGGGCCTGATCGAGTCGGCCGAGAACCCCGGCACCGAGCTGCTGCGCGCCGCCACGCACCCGGAAGAGGGCCTGAGCCTGCGACTGCGCCAGCTCTCGCGCGTGGCTTTCAATCTGCGCGACCGCATGTCGGCCGACAACTGGCGCACGCTCAACCGCCTGATCAGCGACCCGGTGTTCCAGCGCGGCAGCTCGTTGCCGCTGGCTCTGGGCTGGCTCGACCGCGCGGTGACGACGACGATGACGCTGTCGGGCTATGTGCTCGATGGCATGACACGCGGCACTGGCTGGCGCTTCCTGTCGATCGGGCGGCGCATCGAGCGCTTGTCGCACCTGTGCACTGCCTTGCAGGTGGCCACGCACGAAGGGCGTGCCTCGGGCCTGGAATGGCTGCTCGAGCTGGCCGATTCGACGGTGACCTACCGCTCGCGCTACCTGGTGGCGCCCGAGTGGCTGCCGGTGCTCGACCTGCTGATGCGCGATGACACCAACCCGCGCTCGGTGGCCTTCCAGGTCAAAGGCTTGGTGGAATACGTCGACAAGCTGGAGCGCGTGCACGGCCGCTTTGCAGGCGATGTGCTGGCGCCGGCGCAGACCGCCTTGCTGTCGCTGCAACCGAGCGACTTTCATCCAGAGAGCGAGGCGCTGGCAGAGGTGCTGGATCAACTCCAACGCGCAGCGCACACCGTGTCTGACGAACTCACGCTGAAGTTCTTCTCGCACGCCGATTCGCGCAGCGTGCTCTCATTGGTGGCATGAGCGCGATGCAAACGCAAACGCAGTCGCAAAGCAGCCGAGGCGGCGCTACCGGCTCCGGCGAGCGCTACACGGTTGAGCATGAGACCCGCTACGTCTACGCAGCGCCGGTGTCCCAGTCCTGGCAGCTCGCGAGACTGACCCCGCGCAACCTGCCGTGGCAGCGCCTGCTGTCATGCTCGATCCAGATCGATCCGCCGCCCGACGAGCGCCACGACGCGCCCGATAGCTTCGGCAACAGCATCACCCATTTCGGCCTGCACGGCGCCCACCGCATGCTGCGGGTGCGCATGCAATGCAGCGTCGAGGTGGCCGACCGGCCGGACATCGATGCCGCGCCTTTCGTTGCCTGGGAGGGCGTGCGCGACACCTTGCGCCGTGAGCCCCAGGTCGACGATCTGGGGCCGTCGCTGATGTGCGAGCCGACCCTGCTGGTGCCTTTGTCGGAGGGCGCCCGCGTCTATGCGCTGGAATCGCTCACGCCGGGGCGCGATTGGCTCGAGGCCGTCACCGACCTGATGCAGCGCATCCATGCGCATTTCGAGTTCGACCCCGACGCCACCACCGTCAGCACCTCGGTCGACGAAGTGCTGTACCAGCGGCGCGGCGTCTGCCAGGATTTTGCTCACCTGATGCTTGCCTGCCTGCGCGGCCACGGCCTTCCGGCCCGCTACGTCTCGGGCTATCTGCTCACCGACCCGCCTGAAGGCCAGCCACGTCTGATGGGGGTGGATGCTTCGCATGCCTGGGTGGCGGCGTATTCGCCCGGCACCGGTTGGGTCGAGTTCGATCCCACCAACAACCAGCTGGCTGACAAGCGCTACATCACGCTGGCGTGGGGCGCCGACTTTGCCGACGTGGTGCCGCTTCGCGGCGTGATCCTTGGTGGCGGAAGCCAGGACATGGACGTCTCGGTGAGCGTGATTCCGAGCTGAGGTCGGCCCCTCGGTCGAGGGGTGCGGCCATCACCTAGGCCGCGAAGAAAACCGCCACAAGTTCACATCCCCCAGAAGGCCGACCCTCGACCTCGGGGATGCTTTTGGGGGGCCTTGCTCGCTATCGTTCCAGCCATCGGTGGGATGGTTTCGCCAACCCGGCTTGCGCACACTGAAGGCAAGCAAACAAAGGGAGCGAAGAATGGCAGCAAGGAGTTTTCACATGAAAACGAACGGCGAATCCGAACCTCGTCACACGAGCGTGGCGCAGCCCGAATGGGCAGGCTTGGGGTGGAATGATTCGAGCTGGGAATTGCAGCACGGGCTCGACGTGGTCGAAGATTTTTCACCCGATGCGTGGTCGCGAGAGATCGCACCGGTCGAACTCGCGTTGAGCTGATCTCAGCGATCCACGCGCTTCTTGACCGTGGCGATGGCTTCGCCCAGATCGATCACCGCCATCGCGTAGTAGCTCGACCAGTTGTACCGCGTGATGGCGTAGAAGTTGGCAGTGCCGGCGACGTAGCTCGGGGCCGCATCACCGTTCTGCAGTTCGATCAGCGCGAGCGGGCCGATGAACTCGCGCCCGGCGGCCGGAAGGCCGGCACCCCGTTGAGCGAATTGCTGGGCGGTGAAGCTGGGCAGGATGTCGGGTTCGAGCAAGGTGGCACGGTCGGCCGCTTCCACCGGCACGGCCACGTCGAAGCGTGTCGGCACACCACGCTGCCAGCCGAACTCGGCAAAGTAGTGGGCCACGCTGCCGATCACGTCGGCCGGGCTGCCGTGCAGGTCGATGCGGCCGTCACCATCGAAATCGACGGCGTATTTGTTCCAACTGCTGGGCATGAACTGGCCCATGCCCATCGCGCCGGCATAACTGCCTTTGAGCGTCAGCGGGTCGACGCCTTCGCTGTGGCACAGCACGAACAGCTGCTCCAGTTCGTCGCGGAAGAAGGCGCTGCGGTTCTTGCGGCCTTCGGGGAAGTCGAAGGAGAGCGTGGCCAGCGCGTCGATCACGCGGAAGCCGCCCATCTGCTGGCCGTAGATGGTCTCGACACCGATCACGCCGATGATGATCTCCGGTGGCACACCATACATTTCCTCGGCGCGCTGCAGCCATTTCTCGTTCTCGCGCCAGAAGGCGAGGCCGCTTCGAATGCGCTTGGGCTCGACGAAGCGCGAGCGATAGGCCGCCCAGTTCTTGGCCGTACCGGCAGGCGGCGGCATGATGAACTTGGCAACGTTGGGCACGAAGCGCGCTTCGGCGAGCTGGGCCTGTACCCAGGCCGGGTCGAGGCCCTGGCGCTGGGCCAGCTCTGCGCCGAAGCGCATCACGTCTTCACGCTGGCCGTAGGTCACGATGTCGGGCGCGTTGTCGTCCTGTGCACGCGGCTTGGCTTGGGCCGCGCTGGTCAGCATGAGACTGGCGAGCAGCGCGGGAACGAGAGAGCGAAGAAGCGAAAGAGTCACGGGCATGGCCCGCATTATCGAGCGGCTGTTTTCACGCTCCGGCGCAGGGTCTTGGCTTCCTTCTGCAGCGCTCTCAGCCAGTCGGCCGAGGGACGTTTGAGCGGGTCGCGGCCATAGCGTTGGCGGTCCAGTGTCATCAGAAGACCCGAGAGCGTTGCGCCTCGTGGCCCGAAGCGTTGATCGACCTGCGATGCAAGTGCGCGTGGGGGTTCGTGCACACCTGCGCCGAGGCCGATGGTTCGCAGAGCGCGGCGCAACTCGCTCGCCTGGCGCTCCCACGGGTCTTGCCGATGGCGGTCCCACCAGGCCCAGGCGGCTCCGAGCAGGCTCAGGGCACTGAGCGCGCCGATCAGCAGCAAGGCCACGTCTTGCCAGCTCGGTGAATCGAAGCCGAGTTTCTTCATCAGGTCGATCTGCTGGCCGCGCGAATAGTTGAGCACCCACTGGTTCCAGCGGTTGTTGAGCGATTCCCAGGCATCCCGCATCTGCGCCAGGAGCTGCGGGTTGATGCTGCCGATGGTGCCGGCCACGAAGCCGGGCGCCGGCGTTAGGCTCTGGCTGCGGCGGATGCGATCGGGTGCCACCGCACCCGTGGGGTCGGCGCGCACCCAGCCGCGGCCTTCCTGCCAGTACTCGGCCCAGGCGTGGGCGTAGCTCTGGCGCACGATGTAGTAGTCGTCGACGGGCAAGGGGTCGGCGCCCTGGTAGCCGGTGACCACGCGGGCCGGTACGTCGAGGGCTCGCATGATGACCACGAAGGCCGAGGCAAAGTGTTCGCAGAAACCTTCCTTGCGGTCGAGCCAGAACTCGTCGATGGCACCGCGCGGATCGGCTTCGCCGTACACGCCAGGATCGAGCGTGTAGGTGAAGCCTCCGGTGCGGATGTGCTGCATCACCGCCTGGGCCAGCACCCGGGCGTCGGCGTTGACGTAGCGCGGGTCATTGCCGAGCTGGTGCGCCCAGGCCAGCGTGCGCGGGTTGAAGCCGGCCGGCAGGTTCAGGTTTTCCGCCAGGCTGGGGCCGCGCTGCATCGGCCCGTGGCTGAAGACCGTGTGGGCGGTGGCGCTGAAGCGCAGCCGCTCCAGCACCGGCCGGTCGGTGCTCCACACCAGGTCTTCGCGGCGGCTCGCCTGCATGTTCTCGATGGGGCTCACGTCGGTCGTGGCTTCGAGCAGCGGCAGCAGAGACAGGCGCAAGGGCTCGAGGGTGACCTCGTAGCGCAGCGCGGGGCTGCCCGGCCGCAGCTCGGTGCGTGGCGAGGCGAACGACGAATAGCTCGCACCCCAGGTCTTGCCATCGAACCGCGACAGCACTGGGCCGCGGAAGTACAGGCTTTCGAGCGGTGGTGGAGTGCCGAAGAACTTGACGCGCATCGAGATGGTGTCGTCCAGGGCGAGCTGTGCCACGGTGCCCATGCTCATGGTGTTGGACAGCCCTGTCTTGGCCTGACCGTCCTGCGGCACGCCCCACAGCGGGCCCATGCGCGGGAACAGCATGAAGAGCAGCACCATGATCGGCGCGCCCAGCAAAGCGGTGCGCAAGGCAAGCCTGCCGGCCTGGCGCAGGCTGGGCTGCCCGACTGGCATGTGCGCCAGCACCAGCGCCGTCAGCAATCCCCACACCGACGCCAGCATGGCCGCGGCCACCAGCAGGGACTGTGAGAACAGGAAGTGCGTCAACACCAGAAAGAAGCCGAGGAAGAACACCACGAAGGCGTCGCGCCGCGCGCGCAGCTCCAGCGTTTTCAATGCCATCAGCACCACCGCCAGCGTGATGCCCGGCTCCTTGCCGAGCAGGGTCTTGAATGACCACAGCGTGAGCCCGGCCGCCAGCGCGAGCACGGCTACCAGCACCCACCGGCCCGGCAAGGGGGCGTTGTTCAATGCGAGCCGGGTGCGCCAGAAGAGCACGGCGGCCGTCAGCAGTCCACACCACACCGGCAGATGTGCCAGGTGAGGGAGCACGGTCCAGGCGATGACCGCGAGCAAGAAGAGGGTGTCGCGTGCCTCTCGCGGCAAATGCCGCCAGCCCGCCCAGTTCACTGCCATAGCGCCAGTGCCTCCAGGCATTCCTTGCGCTGGCCGTCACCTTGACCAGGCGCCACGGTCGCCCCTGGCAGGCGCAGCCCGTACTCGGCCGTCAGGCGGTGAGCAGCCAGCACCCAGGCGGTGAGCCGCGACAGCCTGTCTTCGGGCGCGAGGCCGATGCAGTGCTGCCAATCCAGCCAGAGCTGTTGCTGCACCGAGGCGCTGGTGTCGCGGCTGACGAGGTCGCCACCGGTCTCCAGGCTGCGTGCGGCTTTCTTCCACGCCACCAGCTTCAGAGGATCGCCACGCCGGTAGGTGCGAATGCCTTCGACCTCGCCGCCATTGGCGTTGCGCCGCGTGGTGGGGCCGCCAGGTGTGGCATGCGCCGGCGGGAGCGCGGCGGCCGGTTGTTCCGGTTTGGGATAGACCAGCACCTGCGCGGCCGGCCGCCAGATCGACCAGGCGCGGAACAGACCCAGGGGAAAGCGCGTCTCGGCGCTGATTGCCGGCACGTTGTGGCGCCCGCGCTGGTCCGGAACAAAACTGACCTGCGTGCTGGCCTGCCCACCTTCGGGCACGTCAATCCAGCTCAAGGTGGCAGCGGGTGTCGATTCCATGCGCAGGCCGATGCCGAAACGCGCCTTGCCGGGGCTGGTGAGCGTGATGTCGAGCAGCGCCGGTGTGCCCGCGAACACCGCCGCTGGCGGCCGCAGATGAAAGGTCAGCCCACGCATGGTGTTGTGGGTCACGTGCATCGACACGATGCCGCTGCCGGCCAACAAAAAGGTGAGCACATAGCCGAGACTGAGCTGGTAGTTGATCGACGCCACCAGCAGCACCATCAGCGTCACGCCGAACATCAGCCCCGCCTTGGTCGGCAGGATGTAGATGTTGCGCTGTGTCAGCAGCAGCGTGTCGGTGTGAGGCACACGAGCTTGCCACCAGGTGCGGAAGCGCCGGCGTATTTCTCTCGCAGGGCTGGGCAGTCGTGGCAGCTTTGGGCGGACGGTAGAGACCATGCGTCGATCGTAGCCGGGCTGTGTGCCGCATACTTTTCCTCGTTGAGTCACCCTCTGGAGATCAGCATGAAGCTCATTCGTCTCTCTGCCTTTGCTGCCGCGACCATGCTGTGCGCGGGCGCTCAGGCCTACCCCACGACCGTGCTCGGCGATGCCGCGCCCGACGGCACCCGGGCCCGCACCGTCGTCATCACACCCGAGACCCGCTCGGTGGATGTGGGGTTTGGTGAAACCGTCGTGTTCAGCGTCAACGGCACCCGTTCCGCGTGGCATTTCTACACGCCTGCGCGCTCGTTCGACCTGAACCAGGTCGTTGCCGCATTGCCGCAGACGGTGCGGGTCTACGTGGGCCCGGATCTGAACAACAACGAGTGACAGGACAGCGCTGAGGCAGCAACTGGCCTCTCAGACCAGCGGTACCGCCTCGACCATCGCTCTCACCTGTGCCCGCGCGCCGCGGCCAGCGCCCGCCACGGGAACGAGCCGGTGCGCCACCGTCTGCGCAAGGATGGCTTGCACATCGTCGGGGGCCACATAGTCGCGCTGGTCCAGCAGTGCATGCGCCTTGGCGGCGCGCAACACAGCGATGCCGGCCCGAGGGCTCAGGCCGTCGACGAACCAGGCACCACTGCGGGTGGCGGCGATGAGTGCTTGCAGGTAGTCGAGCAGGGCGTCGGAGGCCGTCACCTTCAGCACCTCTTGTTGCGCGGCGATGAGTTCCTCGGGCGACATCACCGCCTTGAGTGCGCCGATGGCGTCACGCCGGTCGATGCCGGCGAGCAGAGCACGCTCGCTCGCCTTGTCGGGGTAGCCCAAGGTCAGGCACATCAGGAAGCGATCGAGCTGTGACTCCGGCAACGGGTAGGTGCCGAGCTGGTCGATCGGGTTCTGCGTGGCGATCACGAAGAAGGGGCGGGGCAAGGGGCGCGTCTCGCCTTCGACCGTCACCTGGTGCTCTTCCATCGCCTCGAGCAGTGCGCTCTGCGTCTTGGGGCCGGCGCGGTTGATCTCGTCGGCCAGCAGCACCTGCGCGAACACCGGGCCGGGGTGGAACACGAAGGTCTCCTTGCTGCGCTCGTAGACGCTCACACCGATGAGGTCTGACGGCATCAGGTCGGCGGTGAACTGGCTGCGCGAAAAGCGCAGGCCCAGCGACACCGCCAGCGCGTGCGCGAGGGTCGTCTTGCCGACGCCGGGCACGTCTTCGATCAACAGGTGGCCGCCGGCCAGAAGGCAAGCCACGCAGTCGCGTATCTGGGGCCGCTTGCCCACGATGATCGTGCTAATCTGGTCTATCAATCGGGTGAGTTGTGACGCAAGGGCTGGGCTCATGTGAAGCACGATACCCGAAACCTCCACACCGCCGCTTATGTCTACAGCCCTGTACTCCCACTCCGACTGCCGTGCCCACGACATGGGGCGAGGCCACCCCGAATGCCCGCAGCGGCTCGACGCGATCCACGACCACCTGATCGCAAGCGGCCTCGACGTGGCGCTCGATCAGCGCGAGGCGCCGCTGGCCGAACTGAGCGACCTGGAGCTCGCCCACACCACCGGCTACGTCACCCAGCTGAAAGACCGCTTGGAGCAGCTCGAGATCACCGGCGAGTCGCGTGCCTTCGACCCCGATACCAGCGCCAACTCCAGCACCTGGGCGGCCGTGCGCCGTGCTGCCGGCGCGGCGGTGGCTGCCACCGATGCGGTGATCGACGGTGAGATCGACAACGCCTTCTGCGCGACGCGCCCACCCGGGCACCACGCCACGCGCGACCAGACCATGGGCTTTTGCTTCTTCAACAACGTGAGCATCGCGGCGCGGCATGCGCTCGACGTGCGCGGCTTGCAGCGCGTGGCCATCATCGACTTCGACGTGCACCACGGCAACGGCACCGAAGACATCGTTGCTGGCGACGAGCGCATCCTGATGGTCAGCTTCTTCCAGAGCCCGCTGTACCCCTACAGCGGCACCGAGCCCAAGGGCGACAACATGGTGAACCTGCCGATACCGCCTTACACGCGCGGCGGCGAGGTGCGCGAAATGATCGAAGCCATGTGGCTGCCGCGGCTCGAACAGTTCAAGCCGC
>Ga0307515_10002343_pt1 | contig 41345 bp, 26 predicted proteins | sample 17_EM_MG_FD_194513 | JGI IMG/M metagenome (GOLD analysis project Ga0307515, IMG submission 194513) | Populus trichocarpa ectomycorrhiza microbial communities from riparian zone in the Pacific Northwest, United States - 17_EM | ecosystem: Host-associated > Plants > Roots > Unclassified | place... | reverse complement strand
AATTTTTCCCCACCCCAACCCTTACCCAAAAAAAAAAAAAAAAAAAAAAAAAAAAAAATTATAATAATAGCTTGGACCCGACCACAACTTCCACGCAGTTCCAAGCGGTAAGTTTCTCTCTGAAACGCGAATGGTGGTCGCGGCTGCCCGGCTGGGGGGTTACAGTTGACCTCGGGCGCTGGCCCCCTGCCTTTTTCTGCTCGTCGTCGCCGGTTTTCGGCCGTCGCTGTCCACGACGCGCCCGGGCCGGTGCTGCCCTGTGCAGCGCTCGGTGGCCGGGTTTCTCCCTCGGATCCTCGTTCGCCTTCCTGGCCTTTGGTTCCTCTGGTACGTCGTCTCCGTGGTCCGCGGAGATTTTCCCATTTTCTTCTGGCCTTTCGCCGGTCGCCTTGCGGCTTTGGTGCGCTGCGCTGCCCGCGGCCTTGCGTGGCCGGCCGTTCAGTTCTCGGTCCTCTGGGTATACCCTGGGGGCCTTTACTCCGTGAGTTTCTCCCCGGTCTTCCACGCTACGCGGCCGGCCTGTGGCTCGCTGCTGACCGCCCTTGGGCATTCCCCTGCGGGTCTAGGCATGGACAGTCGGTTGGGCTTAGCGAGTCCCTGCAGCTTAGAGTGCATGCGACCCACTGTCCCGCCCCCTAGACCGAGGATTTCACAGCACCGTTTGCATAGCCAGCCGTCCCCAAAAGTTGGGGCCTCAGCCTAGCCAAACCGGCCGTCTGCGGGGGTTTCCTCACCCTGTCGGGCGTGCCGTTAGGGCATATGGCATCCCCTCCAAGAGCAGAGCTGGGGCGTCTGGAAACAGCGCGCCCCCACCCCTCTGCTCAAGAGTAGGGACGGCAATGCAGTAATCCGTCATTTTTGGACGACGGACAACGCCTCTGGACGACGTCCTTTCCTTTCCCCCATCAGTGTTGTGGTGCATCTTTAGGATGCCATGGACGTAACGTGCCCCACCACGGTGGTCTACGAAGCTTGCCTGTTGCATGCTGGGGTAGACACCGCCCCTTATTTGGTCAGTGCGCCCTCACTTGAAACCGGGAGAGTATCTGGGGCTGGGAAGGCGACGCATTGCTGGCACCGGCGTGTGTTAAGAGCGACGCTGGACCAACCTTAGTTCTACCTAGGGAGTCTTTCCCACACAGAGACGCCACACTCTGTATACTAAACGGCCACGGACTCTTGTCTTAACCCTCCCGGCACGCGGGCCCCTGGATGCTGTGGCCTGTGGAGAGGCGCAGCGTGTGCGGGGGCGTTCTAATAGCAAACGCTGCGGGAAAGTGGAGCCCAGGTGCTGGGCCTCCATGGAGGGAGCCTCTGAGCTCGTTGCACAAAGAGGCGGGTCCCACCCGGCTTGGGAGTCTTTCCCTACAGAGTGCTGGCGCGATACACTCAATATAAACCGCGCCTGGCGTTGCATCTGCCAGTAATAAATGAGAAATGGCTGGTGGCCCTCCACTTGAAAAACGGAATGCAGGGATCTTCTGACCCCTGGCTTGTTGTGATCTCCTTCCGAGGGGATTCTGGGGCTATGGGCGATGAGAACTGCGCTCACGTCCGCATGATGGTCAAACACGAGAATAAAAGCTAGTGGCCACGCTCCACTTGAATCCTAGCCAGCGGTTTAACAGATGGCTTTAGTGGTACGGTTCTTCGGGACCCCCACGGATGGAGATGCCGAGCCCGCCCTTTCCAGCTCCGCGGAGTTGTCAGGGAATGATTAACAGCTGCCTCCCCGAATGGCCGGGGCTGTTAGCCGCCTGGGCCCATACCCAGTGAGATGGCGTGGAAGCTCCCAACTCCGTGATCGGTCCTCTGGATCTGCCGGTAACAAAAGCGCCCGCAGGAGGTACCTGCGTTACCAATCCTCCTTGCACTGTGGCGGTATCCACACTAAAAGCTACCATTGGTTTCTGAGGTTCTGGCCGGCGACGAGTCAGAGCGCGATCGTTTTCTCTCCTGCTCTTTGGAGCAGTTGGAATTTTTGCTGACCTCGAGGGTTCTCCTCTTTTCTTTTCAGACCGATTTTCCAAGCAGTTACAGGTGATTTGCGCAACACACCGTATGACGACCCCTGCCCAACGTGCGCGTATTGTTGACGCGGCGGAAGCGATTCTCATCATCGATGAATGCCTCTTCGGGCCTGCCTCGCCATCCAAACGCGTCCTCCCGCCCTTCAAGCGGTCCCGAAAGCGCCGTCCTGCCGCCCGGGCCTTCCCCCTAGTTGTCGACCCTTGCCCTCTGGAAGACGTGGTGCTCTTACCGACGCCTGACCCGATCCCGGCCGATCGGTCAATGGACGGACTGCCCGCTGCTCCTGCGTGGCAGCCTTCTTTCCATCCTTGGGGTTTCCTCCCGGGCCTCTGCTACTTGGCTGCCGTGCGGGAGTGTAATGTTCATGAGGCGGTCCGTGTCCTGGGTTACTACCCCACGGTCTTCGTGCTCAGGAACTCCCAGCTGATTGAACAACAACACGTGTTCCTCGTCCCCCAACGTCCTGGTCTTTTTCATGTAGTTACCTCCTGGGTCCAGGGAGCCTTGGTGCCCCTCTCGGCCCCTGGCCACTTTGTTGTAGGCGCCCAGTTGCCCAAAGCCGGCCCCTCCATGCCGCGAGCGGACCCGTCTGGCGCTAAAGCTTCCTGGGGAGCTAACGCATCCTGGGGTAGGCCTTTGTCCCCCGACCTCCTCCGCCCTCGCCCAGCTTTCCGTGCTCCTCAGGCTCCGGCGAACAGCCAACATGGGCCTCCACATCCGAGAGCGCCCTTGCCGCCACAGGAGGCTCTGATGCGGGATAACGCTAGGCATGACGCTGGTCCCCCAGGCTTCCAGCATAAGAAAAACAGAGGGAAAGGCAAAGGCAAGAACAAGTATGTGCCTTTTGCGCCCTACTCTACTGATCCCCAGGTCCGCCGGCCCTCCTCCCCGACGACCAAGTGGAGGGCGGCAATACAGGACCCTTTAGATGACCTCATGAACGGTTTTAGAGCAACGCTGGATGAATATCCCGCGCTCATCACCAAGTCGGCCTGGAGTAAGCTCATGGCGCGGTTGAGTCTCAAGAAGAAGCGAGATGGTTTTGATAGGAGAGGCTGTATACCGGAGATGCAAACAGAGTTCGATTCTCTGCTGGAGGAAGTGCAGGCCGCGGCGTCGGCTATGCAAGAGGAAGAGAGGGTGCGGGAACAAGCCCTAGCGGATGCTTCTAATGTTCTGGCGAACATGGCCGAGAGGTATAGAGCTCTGGCACGAGAAATAGATGAACCTCTCCCCGGGGCGAATATAGCTGCCCTGGAGGAGGAGCGGCGCTCTTTGGGAGTCAGAATCTCGGAGCAGGAAGCTCTGGTGGACAGAATGGATGGCGCGGAGGAGCCTGCCGATACTGAGCACGCGGATGCCCCTTCCGTGGTGGCGCCCGAAGCACCTCCTGAGCGAACAACCGCTCCCAAGCCTTCTTACAGAGATATGTGGCCGGAAACTAACTACCAGAGCCACGCCGAGCGGACTGCCCCTCTTTTTCCTGCCGTAACTGGCAAAGTCCCTCTCGCCGACTTGAAGCCGGTCATGAGAGATCAGGTCGACTCGAAGCTCTACCTTCCCCGGTCCATAGAGCTGTACACATGCGATGAGCTCGCCAAGCTGACCCCGAGAGGGGGCGCAAGGTGGAACAATAGGTACGAGGACCCCATCGAGCCCGCCAAATGCTGGTCCTGGTCGGAATTCGAGGAGCTTTACAATCGGCCCGGTTACCACTTTATGTTCTCCCGAGTGGCGCAGCTAGGACCTATGTTCAAGGATCCAAAGTTGTCTCTGCTCCGGTCCAAGCTGGCCCAGCGATGGCAGTGCGAGGTTCACTTTGAGCGGATGAACCCCCGACAGGACTGGATGTTTTGCACGGTGCCTTCCGGTTCGAAGGGACAAACAGAAGCGGAGTCATTCGACCTCATCCGACTTTCTGACACCAACGCGGTTTATGTTATACGGAGATTCGCGCCGCTGGCTCGCGCCAGAGATTTGGAATGGGTAGTCAAAGGCTCCGTGGCGGATGACACGTCCATCTTTATGCAAATGAGAAAGCGCCTCCTGGAATTCGAGACGGGCGACGTCCGGCTGGGCTGGCGGGTGTTGGGTGTCCGAAGGGGTGGAGCCACCTCCAAGTTTCGCGGCACTTTTGTCCTGGAGTCAGAAGACGTGTATTGGCCTTGGACGATGGAATTCGGCCACAAACATGGCTCGGTGCCAGACGCCTCGCCTCTCCTTAATTTTGAGCCGACTTGGTCAGCTAAGCGGCCGTACGCCTGCCAATGCTGTTACTCGTCAGACCATTTCACAGCGGAGTGCCCCCTGCCTTTCATGAAGGTCGGAGGTCTCTCCTTAGTCAGCGTCCCCGCCAGGAGTCTGGTCCTGAAAAAGAAGGCAGGAGAGAGAGTGATCGACCTTGAAAAAGCTACCTGGCAGCTACCGATCAAGGTGCCCCCTTCCCCCTCCGTTAAGAGTGCAGCGGCACCTAGACCTGCCCGCCTCCCCAAAGTTCCTGGAGCGCCCCCCGCTCTGTCGGTGGTGGAGGAAGAAGACCACGAGGAAGACGTAGATATGGAGGAATCGGATAACGATGATGCTCCAATGGAGTCTGATCCCTCGCGCATCACCGCCCTGTCGGAGTTCCTGAGAGGTCGTCTGCTGGGCAACGCCGATCCCAAGGTCGGCCTAACCAGAGGGTTGATCCATTCGGTGTGCAAGTTCTTCTCTGGGTCGATACACCCAGTCCTGTACTCCCTCAGGCGAGATGGGCATCTACCTGTCGATGTTTCCAACGAAACGCTAGTTGATGAGTTTACTCGTCCCCCCACAGACTATGCTTCTAGCCCTCCCGGCAGTAAGCTTCTACCCCATAGTGACAGTGCCGCTCTAACACGAGTTGGTTTAGTCCCCTTAGGCCTGCAGCCCCATACAACCTTGAGCGCTGTGCGCTCAGGTGCCCCCGTGGCTGACACGCCTGATGCATGTGCGTTTCTCACTCCTCCCCATGCCCTACGTGGCTACACGGGTAGAACTCGTCGGCTGACTATCCCATAAGCAATCTCTGGAATTCATGCGGCGGCCCCAGCGCCTCCTGAGGGTCAGTATACCACCCCGGCTATATTGGAGGTCTTGACGCAATCCCAAACCCATGTGAGCGGCACGGCCACCCCCGCTTTACCCCAGCAGGACCCCCCTGCCGCGCCATTGGACGGAGGGCCTTTGCGCTCCCCAATCCGCGGGTCGCCCCCCCCTCCTGCACCAATCACCTCCTCGGCTGGCGCTTCGCTGGCACCTCTAGCGCCATTTGCTGTGCCGCGTGACCCTGCCATGGACAAGTACTACGCGCCGGAAGCCATTCCCCCTCCGATTGCCCAGCCCTCTCAAACCACTATGTATACATGGCCGGACAGCCTGGTGGATGTTCACCAAGAAGATGCCCAGCCCAGCGGTGCGCCTGCGCTGGCTTTGAACGAGGCTTCTGAACCGCTGTTCTTTAGCCCGTCGCCTCCAGGTTTCCTGCCCCATATTCCGATCGCTGAACCTTTGTTCGTTGTGGCACCTCCTTTGGCTGCCCCCGCCCCAATCCCCGTCGACTGCGCTGCCAACCACGCCCTGTCCTCCTTAGCCTTAGGCCGCACGATGGTGGAAGACCTGATGGACATTGAGGCTGGTATCCCCCTGCCCGCCCTGGAGAACCCAATTCTGCGGAATCCCCTTTTGGACGGCGGAGATGAAATCGATGCTGCCCTATTTGGTCACATCAGGCCTCTGCAGGGAGACTGTCTCATCCGAGCAGCCGGCGTTCTCCCCGAAGAGTTGCTACCCAGGTCTCGACCAGCAGCCAAAGTTTCCGCTGATCCATTGCCGACGTCTGACTCGATCCCGCCAACTCAGGAGCCCTCTTATGCTGTGCGGAGCCCTGTGGACACTTACGATGACCCCTCACTGTCCCGGAGCTTGGCCCACCTCGCAACCCTCTTCCCCTCTGTTAGCAGCGAAATGTTCACATTGGTGCTACACAAAACGAACGGTGATCTGTCGGCCGCGTCTGCCTGGATGCAGTCCGTGGCTGACGTAACCAGTGCCAAAAGTGTCCTGGCAGGGGCCTTCCCGAGCGCACCGGTTAAGGCGGTGGAGAACGCGGTTAGGCTCTGCAAAGGAGATTTTTTGTTGACGTTTTACTGGTTGTCCAGAGAGTACGAACATACCACGGAGTGGAGTGACTTCAAGCAAGTTAGGAGCAAGGGAGTGATGGATGTGGAATCCCTGGCGCCGGATTTCCTCTACGACGACCCTGCTACTGAGGCGTACGAATGGCAGTGGTGGCAGATTGCCGTTTCTATCCGCCGCCACCGCGTGGCTGACTACTCGGACGTGGTCCCGATGTGGGACGCCTTGGCCAGCGTGTCTACGGCTACGAGGGAGATTACGCCGCGGTTCGTGGATTATGTGAGCAAGCTGGGAGAGATGCACGCGGACAAGGAGGGTTTTACGAAAGCAGTCAGGACCCTGAAGTCACAGCCAGACTTCAAGGCGATAGAAGCAATTGCGGGGCCCGCAGTCCCCTGCGGACGTGACGACCCTAGAGATGCAGCCTCCACTATCCTGCAAGTCCTGCTGTCGGATGGGTATATCTCTCCGCCAGCAGCTGCATGGCTTGCCGTGCGGGTTTCTGGCTCGTCTACCTTGTACTTTGCCATGGCGCCCCTTTTCTTGGCTTTCCCAGTAGTCCGGCGCAAGTTGTGGAACGACCGCAATCTCCACCTCTCCGCCTGGGCTGACACCAACATGAAGGCTAGGGATGGTACACACAGTCCAACTGGCTCGAGGATCAGCGCCGCAGACGCTAAGAGCGCTTATTCGACAGTTGTACCAGCAGCGAAAGGAAAGGAGATACACCCGATCTTCTCGAAGGTGACTGGAAAGTCAAATCCTAAGGCCACTAAACGGGGACCAACTCGCGCACAAACTAAGGCGGCGCTGGATAAGAAGAAGAAGAAGGAGCTGGCTGCTATCCGGCTCGCGAAGAAGGGCGAGGATATAGAGGCCCAAATCGACGCGGAGCTGGCGCTCATGGAGGAAGAGAAGGAGAGTGAGGAATGAGTCCTGTTTCTTTTCTGTGATGACTCGTGTGGTTTCCGGTTTGTTTTCCGGTTTGGTTTCTTGCTTAGATAAGTTCGCTTGCCTCGTTCTTTATGCACTGATCTGTTTGAGGACTTTCTCGGTTCTCCATGCCTATGTGTTGCCCTGTGTGTTTTGTCTTGGCCTGGCGCCGTTATTGGAGAGACGTGGTCAGCTGCCCCCCCGGCGCGCCTCTCATATAGATTCTTTTTGTCTGACAGGTCACTTCCGGGGCACTCCCCCTCTTTTAGCTTCATGGACTACAAACTCGCATCATCAAGACATCCCGCAAAGGCTGTTGGCCACCTGGCTCAGAGCCGAGGGGCTGACGGTGATGGTGGGGGGACAGCGGGTACCCCCCCGGTGGGCGTGGGGGCCATCGGTGTCTCAAACAACCATCTGTGCGAAAACCCCCTCCTGCCGGCGTCACAACGGAGCGCCGGTAGAACCAAAGGTAATCCGCGTTCCTTCACGACGGCAGGCTCGAGCCCTGGGCCTGATAGTTGTGCGGGGGCACCTCCAAATGGCTCAGGGACCACGCCGAACGCCAGGTCTTGTACTCCCCAGTTGCGTTTGAAGGATAGGAGGTTCAGGTTGGCCACATGGAATGTGTGTGGGCGTGTGGCTACTAGGGATGGAAGACTGGTCCCTAAAGCTCCTTTTGTGGAGCAGCTGATGACTCTGGAGAAGCTGGACCTGTTGGTCTTGACAGAGACGCATACGGAGGACTTCGGTCTCTCGAGGGGGAGAGTCATTCTGGGTAGCACGTCTCTGCCAGACGCGCGCGCTGGGGTCGCCATTGTGGCCCATTCTAGCAGTGGCTGGGCCTGTAACAAACAGGTTACCCTGGTGGAGGGGTTCGCGCTATTGTTGCACCTTAGCCACAGAGTGAGTAGGGAGTCTTTCTGGATTCTTGGTGTGTATGTGGATAACGCCAAGGGAACCAATTCCTTATTGGACTTCTATGTGGAGCTGAGGAGACGCCTGTCGGCTTTTGTGGCTTCCCTCCCTGGAGGAGCTTGGTCTGGTTGTGTGGCTGCGGGGGACTGGAACTTCGTGGAGCATCCGGACGACCGTAGCCCAATGTCTCCGCCTAATCCCAGGCTGACCACGTTGCTGGAAGTATTTTCTGATGTTAGCGCGCTTTGCAGCTTCCGCGACGCTGCGGGTTGTGGGCCCTGCCCAAGGGGATGGACGTATTCGAAGAATACAGCGCGTCACAAGGTGTTCTCCAGGCTGGACCGAGTATACATACCCCATAGTGGCTGGGCTGCGGAGCCCCCTTATGTTCTCTCAACGACCTGGTCTGACCACCGGGTCGTGATCGCGGATATAATAGTTACTAACCCCGCGGTGCAGGTCGCTGTGCCGGCCCCCAGGCTCCCGGACCTGGACGGATTGAGCAAGAGTAAGGCATTCTGGCCCGGCGTTCTGGTGGCATGGCGAGATATGACGCGAGATGGCAGGGTCACTTTGGAAAGGTGGTCGATATTCAAGGAGTCTGTCCTGCGCACGGGACTGGCAGAGCGTACCTCGTTCAGGCGGAAAACGGCTAAGTTTTGGAGGAACGCTGTTCGCAAGGAGGAGCTCGCCCCTGATGAGATATGGGACGCAGTCAGGGGCTTAGCGGTGCGCGAGCGCCCGCCTAAGGTGTGGGAACCGACAAAGTGGAAGGCCGCCATCCCTAAGTACGATGTGCCCCCTGCCCCGCACAAGTGCTTCGTTCCTAGCCCCTCCTCGCCGTGGCAGGTGCCGGTACTCGGTCACCACCCCGAGGAGCGAGCGGCGCGTGTTGTGTCTGGTGACGCCCAAACAAGCGCCAAGACAGTGGCTGACATGCTGGATGACAAGGCCTCGGCCCTACGACAGAACGCCATCCGGAAGATGCGGAGGATGGCCGAGAAGCACACGTCGGAGTGGTACAATCTTTCCCTGAACAAGGAGGCGGACGAGCGAGGCAGTAGGGCTTCTGTTTCAGTGGCTGGACTGCGGAGACCGACAGAAGACTTGGCGTGGTCGGACTTGCGACACATGGCCGGCGTTTCCAGGGACTATTTTAAGGACTTGCATTCACCGGAGCCGCTGACTCCTGACCGGTCCCAGGCTCAGAGCGCTCTCCTGCGAGAAATCAGTGGCGCTTACGGTCGCTTGCCCGGCCCGATTGACTTCGAGGTAGGCTCTTTCACGGATGAGGAGGTCCAGGCCCTCCAAGATAAGATGCCGAATACGGCTCCAGGTCCAGACGGCATTCCCTACGAGTTCTGGAGAAGGCTACGCGCCTTGCTGCAGAGCCTTATGGGTGACCCCGATCCCCCCCCCGCCTTTTGGGGGGTTTTCTGAGACATGGCGAACGACGTGCGAACTCGTGGTTCTTCTAGGTGTGGGTTTAAGGACGCTAACGTTAGTCTCTTTTACAAGAAGGGGGATCCGATGTTGGTGTCCAATTACAGGCCGATCTCGTCCATGAACACAGACTGTAAGATGTACACCAATCTGGTGAACGCCAGGCTTGCGCCATGGGCGGTGAGCAAAATTCATGAGGACCAGATTGGATTTGTGCCGGGGAGGCTCATGAGTAATCATACCCACCTGGCACAGGCTGTCGCCCACATGTGCGACTCCACTGGGACGGAAGGCTATCTAGTGAGTTTAGATCAAGCAAAAGCCTACGATCGGGTGGACCAGGACTGGCTCCTCCGCGTGTTGAAGGCCATGGGTATACCCAGATGTTTAGTCGGTATGATTCAGGATGTTCTGCCCAACTGCCGTTCCCACGTGCGCATTAACAGTGGGTATAGTGACTGGTTCAAGCTGAGGAGAGGAGTGAGGCAGGGGGACCCCCTCTCGTGCCTGCTCTTCAACTTCTCGATAGAGCCCCTTGCCATGCGGCTGCGTCGAGCTATCCAGGGTATTGGCATCCGGGACTTGCGTCCCGCGAAGGTGATGCTGTATGCGGACGATATTAACTTATTCTTGTCTGCTTCGGACGACGTCCGGTTGCTGTCCTCATGTCTAATTGACACATCTTTTGCGATCGGGTCGAGGTTCAACCTTGAAAAGACGGATGTTAAGCCTCTGGGCCCTGCGGCTTTCGTCCAGGCCTGCTTCGACGGACAGACCATGGGGGGTGCGTTACTCCCGGGGGCGTATGTCCTGCCTCCTGGTGATCCGCTGCGGGTCCTGGGAGTTTGGGTGGCCGCCCCCGATCTGGCTGCACCCCGGTGGGCCCAGATTGCTCGGCACAATGCGCGCTTGATGGGGCAGTGGAGGGCTATTGGTGCGTCAGTACGGAACAGAGCCCTCTTAGCCAAGGCTCTCCTTCAATCCAGGTGCTACCACCTGTTGGACGGGAACGGCGTCCCGCCTTCTGCCCTAAGAAAAATGAGCCAACAGATACAGAACTTTGTGCGTGGCCCTTTCTCTACGATGCCTTTCGACACCTTGGCTGCGCCTTTGAGGGAAGGAGGCCTGAACTGCCCCTCCTTGCATCATAGGAAGGAGGCTTATGATTTGCAGTTCCTGTCCCATTTAGTGTCGGGCCCGCAGAGAATCCTGTGGAAGGAGTGGACCTGGGAGGGCTTGCGCCTAGCCTCTTCTACTAACAAGTCAGCCGAGATAACTGGCTTGAACCCTTTCTTGCAGAGGGCCTACACGAGGCCCTCCGTGCTTGAGCCCCGGCTGCGGCAAGCTTTCATGACGGCCAAGAAGTATGGGCTGGACCTGAGGTGTCAAGCCCCTCCGTTAAATGTGAGGCGGGCTATGCCTGCCTTCTACCACCCGGCTACACTGCTGGGGGCTTTGCAGAGGGGCGGCCGATGCCTCCTGGTTCACGAGTCGCCCCTGGTGGGTGAGCTGGTCGACGTGCGTGATAAGGATGCCGACTGCAGGCTCTGCAGCACGGCCCGAGGGGCGGTTCGCCGCGGATTGTTCCGCACTAACTGGACGCCCAAGCCGCAGATTCGAACGTATAGCAGATCGGCGAAGATTTGGCCTAAGATGGATGGCCCTCTTGGGTGCATTCGCATCTTCACGAAACCTTACTCACTACTGGCCCGCCGCACGGATGCTGTGCGGACCGCAAGAGGCTTGGGCAGGAGTAACATCCTGGCTTACGACAACAGTCTCCGGACCGTGCCCCTGGCGCAGAAGCCGGTCTGTGGCGGTGTCTTCCATGTATGGACGGATGGATCAGCATTGAATAACGGCAAGGAGAACTGCTCAGCCGGCGCCGGTTGGGTTTCGGACCTGGAATTATACGACTGTGTGTCCTTGGTTGGGATCCCCCTGACCAACAACATAGCAGAGGTTGCTGCGATTACGTTGTGTTTGTCGGCTTGGCGAGGGTACAATGTAGTTATTCACACGGATTCCGCTTATGTTCTCGGGCTCATGCGCGGCGGCCTGCTGGCCATGGAGAGGGATGGTTGGGGCGATTTCCCCCGGGTAGGGCAATCTGCATCTTCCCTTCCCCTCTTTAAACACGCTCTGTTCATGTTGCGGAGTCACGCCGGGAACGTCGAATTCATCAAAGCCAAGGCCCATGCGGATGACGCCTGGAATAACAGGGCAGACTCCCTGGCTGATGAGGGTCGTGTGTCGGGTCGGCCGTACGACCTTTGGGCCCTAAGCACGCCGGATGGTTGGGTGGACCACCAGCCTGTCCTGGCGCATCAACCCCTGTCTTACCTGACCGACTTGGTGGTCAGAGAGTCGATACTGCCTCCTCTATCGTCCTGGAAGTCGAGCCCCTTTTGCGACAGATGGGTCGTGTCCATGGCCCGTATATTTGAGGTTTACCTGGACGTAGATACCTATGCGCCGGCGGTTTGGACTATCAACGTGCCGGTGGGATTTAGGGAGACTTTATGGAGAGAGATGAATGGTGCGCAAGCCATAGGGCACCGGTACAAGGGTAAAAGCGATCTGCTACGTACATGCCCTTGTGGCGTAGAGCTGTCCCTGGACCACATCCTCTTGGGATGTGCCCGGTATAATCTGTCTGCGCTTGAACAGGTGATGCATAATAGATTAAGGGAGGTCTCCCCTAGGTTGTATCACAAATCTCTCCTTCCGGACTCTTGGAAGCCTTCCCCGTGGTATCCCCTGCTTGCTCTTAAAAGAGTGGAGCAAGATTCGGTCAAGCTGTCCAAGACCTTGCTCAAGCCTAACAAGGCTTTCTCGGACTCGAGGCGGGCTCGGGAGTGGGTGATTGGTAGCTTCTTCTGGGCTGTGTGGAAATGGCGGATGAAGGAAGCTAACGAACCCACCTTCTGGTTCCTGCCGGACAAACAGGTGGGCGCGCTCTGCGCCCTGCTGGAGAGTGATGGTAGTACGACTGCGGCGGTGCCCGGGGTCAGTGGCGGGCCCCGGACTGTCGTCCAGACTGGGGATCTCTCGAAGTTGCCCTTGCCCATTTCTCACCTGCTGGGCAAGGGTGGCGGCGCGAAAGTTGGCGGGGAGTTTGCTCGCGGTAAGATGAAGCTCACCAAGCGGGGTGAATCGATCCTGTGAGCTTTGGTGGTGCCCGATGTGGCCCGGAACTAGCCTGCTCCACATGCCGCGCTCACTGGTGTTGTCGTCGGCCTTTATGGCCCAGACTCGGGGGGCCCGTTACGAGGCCGGCACACCCCATAAGGCTATAGCCTCGTCGTCTCATTAACCTTTTGGCCGTCCAATGGTTACTGGTCCTCGGCATAGAAGCTTGCTCATGCTGCTGTCACTCTGGTGGTACGGCGGCCAATCTGGGGGCTTAACTCGTGCCTGGGGTTCTTGACCTCGGGTCCCTGACGAGCCCCCAAGGGGGACGTTAAACTCTTTAAGGGCGGTCCGGTACGGCGCTCCTCACCACCCGCGGTGTGGGGCTACCTTGCCTATGTCGGACAGGAGGCCCCCAGCAGGTTTAGCGGGTATTCCCTTGGTTTTTCTTGCGCCAAGGGCAACCCCCGCACTCCCGGCCTCGGAAGCTTTGGGTTGCAGACTCCTTCGGGAATCCGATGCCTTGAGAAGCTGTCTTGGCGCCTCCAACAGGCAACGGGGTCTTAAACCAGATTCCTGCTGGTGATGGTAGAGAGAGCTCTAGAGAGCAGGTCGGTTCCCTCGTCGGCGCGGGGCCCTGGTACAGAAGCTTGCTCGTATCAGTTTGCAGCGCCGCCTCTCTGACCCACAAAAAAAAAAAAAAAAAAAAAAAAATTTAATAATAATAGCTTGGACCCGACCACAACTTCCACGCAGTTCCAAGCGGTAAGTTTCTCTCTGAAACGCGAATGGTGGTCGCGGGTGCTCGGCTGGGGGGTTACAGCTGACCTCGGGCGCTGGCCCCCTGCCAATTTCTACTCGTTGTCGCCGTTTTTGGTCGTCGCTGTCCACGACGCGCTCGAACCGGTGCTGCCCGGCGCAGCGCTCGGTGTCTGAGCTTTTTCTCGGGTCCTAATTTGCCCTCCCGGTCTTGGTCCTTCTGGTACGTCGTCTCCGTCGTCTGCGGGAATTTTTCCCGATTCTTCTGGCCTTTCACCGGCTGCCTCGCGGTGTTGGTGCGCTGCGCTGCCCACGGCCACGCGTGGCCGGCCATTCGGTCTTCGGTCCTCTGGGTCTACCCTGGGGGTCCTTTTCCGTGAGTCTCTCCCCGTTCCTCCACGCTATGCGGCCGGCCTGTGGTTCGCTGCTGACCGCCCTCGGGCATTCCCCTGCGGGTCTGGGCATGGACAGTCGGTTGGGCTTCGCGAGTCCCAGCAGCTTAGAGTGCATGCGACCCGCTGTCCCACCCCCTAGACCGAGAATTTCACAGCACCGTTTGCGTAGCCAGCCGTCCCCAAAAGTTGGGGCCTCGGCCTAGCCAAACCTGCCGTCTGCAGGGGTCTCCTCTCCCTGTCGGGCGTGCTGTTAGGGCATGTGGCATCCCCTCCAGGAGCAGAGCTGGGATGTCTGGAAACAGCGCGTCCCCACCCCTCTGCTCAGGAGTAGGGACGGCAACGCAGTAATCCGTCGTTTGGACGACGGACAATGCCCCCGGACGACGTCCTTTCCTTTTCCCCCATCAGTGACGTGGTGCATCTGTAGGATGCCTGGACATAGCGTGCCCCACCATGGTGGTCCTCGAAGCTTGCCTGCTGCTTGCTGGGGTAGACACCGCCCCTCAATTGGTCAGTGCCCCCTCACTTGAAACGGGGAGTGTTCCTGGGGCTGGGATGTCGGTGCATCGCTGGCGCAGGATTGCGTTAAGGGCGCTGATGGACCGGCCCTAGGTCTGCCTAGGGAGTCTTTCCCCCACAGAGATGCCACACTCTGTATAATAAACGGCCACGGACTCTTGTCTTAACCCTCCCGGCATGCGGGCTTCTGGATGCTGCGGCCTGTAGTGTGGCGCAGCGTGTGCGGAGGCATTCTAATAGCGAACGCTGCGGGAAAAGTGGTGCCCAGTCGCTGGGTTTCCATGGAGGGAGCCTCCGAGCTTTTTAGCACGAGGAGGCGGGTCCCACCCGGCTTGGGAGTCCTTCCCTACAGAGTGCTGGCGCGATACACTCATTCTAAACCGCGCTTGGTGCTGCATCTACCAATAACAAATGAGAAATGGCTGGTGGCCCTCCACTTGAAAAACGGGATGTAGGGGTCCTCTTTGGGGCCCCTGGCTCATTGCGATCCCCCTCCGGGAGGATTCAGGGGCTCTGGGCGTTGAGAACTGCGCTCACGTTCGCGTGATGGTCAAACACGAGAATAAAAGCTAGTGGCCACGCTCCACTTGAATCCCAGCCAGCGGTTTAACAGATGGCTTTAGTGGACCGGTTCTTCGGGACCCCCACGGATGGAGATGCCGAGCCCGCCCTTTCCAGCTCCACGGAGTTGTCAGGGAATGATTAACAGCTGCCTCCCCGAATGGCCGGGGCTGTTAGCCGCCTGGGCCCATACCCAGTGAGATGGCGTGGAAGCTCCCAACTCCGTGATCGGTCCTCTGGATCTGCCGGTAACAATGGCGCCCGCAGGCGGTACCTGCGTTATCAATCCTCCTTGCACTGTGGTGGTATCCACACTAAAAAACTGCCATTGGTTTCTGGGTTCTGGCTGGCGACGAGTCAGAGCGCGATCGTTCCTCTCACCTACTCTTTGAGTGGTTGGAATTTTTTGCTGACACCGAGGTTATTCCTCTTTTCTTTTCAGACCACGTTTTCTTTTCCACACAAGCTCCAAGCGGTTTACACACGATACACGGTATGACGACCCCTGCCCAGCGCGCACATATTGTCGGTGCAGCGGAAGCAGTCCTCATCATCAATGAATGTCTGTTCGGGCCCGCCTCACCCACAGAGCGTGTCCGTACACCTTTCAAGCGGTCCCGGAAGCGTCGCTCTAGCGCCCGGACCTCCCCCCCGCCTGTCACCCCCTGCCCTCTCGACGGTGTGGAGCTCCTGCCGGTGCCTGACCCGGTCCCGACCATTCTACCGGTGGGCGAAGTGCACGCTACTCATGCGTGGTGTCCTTCCTTCCACCCCTGGGGTTTCCTCCCGGGCCTCTGCTACTTGGCCGCCGTGCAGGAGTGCAACGTTCACGAAGCGGTCCGTGTCCTGGGTTACTACCCCACAGTCTTTGCGCTCAGGAACTCGCCGCTGATCGAGCAGCGATACGTGTTCCTCGTCCTCCAACGCCCAGGCCTCTTTCATGTGGTCACCGATCAGGTACACGGTGCCACGACGCCGCTTTCGGCTCCGGGACATTATGTCGTCGGCGCTCATATACCCTGTGCGGGGCTGTCCAACGTCAACCGGGCGCCTCAGCCGGGTCCCGCTGGTCACGATAACATGTCATGGGGTAGACCTGAGTCTCCTGGGGCTACGCGTCCCCGCCCGCCCACGTATGGCCCTCCCACCGCTCCGGCTCAGGGGCCGCGGGGTGCTCCACCCCCACAGGCGCGAGGACCTCTGCCCCCGCAGAATATCTCCATGCGAGATGCGCTCCGAGTGGATTCGGGTCCCCCACAGAAGAGGAACAGAGGGAAAGGCAAAGGGAGGAATAAGTTCGTGCCCTTTGCGCCCTATTCTACTGACCCTCAGGTCCGCCGTCCGTCTTCCCCGACAACCAAGTGGAGGGCTGCGATACAGGACCCTTTGGATGACCTCATGAACGGCTTTAGGGCTACATTGGATGAGTATCCCGTGCTCATCACCCAGACGGCTTGGGGGAAGCTCATGGCGAAGTTGGGCCTTTTGAAGAGGCAAGAAGGTTTTGATAGGAGGGGTTGCATCCCTGTTATGCAGGCGGAATTCGACTCCCTTTTGGAGGAGGTACAGGCCGCGGCATCGGCACTACAAGAAGAGGAGGGTATGCGGGAGCAGGCCCTTGCGGACGCCTCCAACATTCTGGCAGAGATGGCTGAGAGATATAGGGCTCTTGGCCAAGAAATAGATGAGCCTCTCCCCGGGGCAAACATAGCTAAGCTGGAGGAGGAACGGCGCTCCTTGGGTGTAAGGATCTCTGAACAGGAGGCGTTAGTGGATAAGATGGATGGTGCAGAGGAGCCTGCCGAAACCGAGCACGCGGACGCCCAATCCGCGGTTGCCCCCGAGGTGCCTCCTGAGAGGGCAGCAGCTCCCAAACCGTCATACAAGGACCTTTGGCCGGAGACTAATTACCAGAGCCACGCTGAGCGGACGGCTCCCCTGTTCCCGGTCTTGACCGGCAAAGTTCCTCTCACCGCCCTGAGGCCTGTCATGAAGGACCAAGTCGACTCAAAGCTCTACCTTCCCCGGTCCCTGGAGCTGTACACCTGCGAGGAGCTCGCCAAGGTGACCCCGAGAGGAGGTGCGAGATGGAACAACAGGTACGAGGACCCCCTCGAGCCCGCCAAGTGCTGGTCCTGGTCGGAATTCGAGGAGCTTTACAATCGACCCGGCTACCACTTCATGTTCTCCCGAGTGGCTCAGCTGGGACCCATGTTCAAGGACCCCAAATTGTCTCTACTCCGGTCCAAGCTGGCCCAGCGGTGGCAGTGCGAGGTTCACTTCGAACGCATGAACCCCAGGCAGGACTGGATGTTTTGCACGGTGCCGTCTGGTTCGAAGGGACAGACGGAGGCAGAGTCTTTCGACCTCATTCGTTTGTCTGACACCAACGCAGTTTATGTCATTAGGAGATTCGCGCCGCTGGCTCGCGCCAGGGATTTGGAGTGGGTCGTTAAAGGCTCGGTTGCGGATGACACTTCCATCTTCATGCAGATGAGGAAACGTCTCTTGGAGTTCGAGACGGGCGACGTCCGGCTTGGCTGGCGGGTGTTGGGTGTCCGGAAAGGCGGCGCCACCTCAAAATTCCGTGGCACCTTTATCCTGGAATCTGAGGACGTGTACTGGCCTTGGACGATGGACTTCGGTCACAAGCATGGTTCGGTGCCGGACGCCTCGCCTCTCCTTAACTTTGAGCCGACCTGGTCAGCTAAGCGGCCATATGCGTGCCAGTGCTGTTACTCCTCCGACCACTTCACGGCGGAGTGCCCCCTGCCTTTTATGAAGGTCGGAGGTCTCTCCTTGGTCAGCGTTCCCGCTAGGAGTCTAGTCCTGAAGAAAAAAGCGGGAGAGAGAGTAATCGACCTAGAAAAGGCCACCTGGCAGCTCCCGATCAGAGTGCCCCCCTCCCCGTCTGTGAAGAGCGCTTCGGCGCCTAGGCCTGCCCGCCTCCCTAAGCCCCCTGGTGCACCCCCCGCTCTGTCTGTGGTAGAGGAGGAAGGCAGCGAAGAAGATATGGTGATGGCGGGTTCAGATGACGACACTGCCCCAATTGAGCCCGAGCCTTCGCGCATCACCGCGCTATCAGATTTCCTGAAAGGTTGCCTGCTGGGAAACGCCAACCCCAGTGTTGGGCTGACTAGAGGTTTGATCCACTCAGTGTGCAAGTTCTTCGGTGGTTCGATACACCCTGTCCTGTACTCCCTTAGGCGGGACGGACACCTGCCAGTTGATGTCTCGAATGAAACACTGGTTGATGAGTTTACTCGTCCCCCTACGGAATATGATCATAGCCCCCCCGGCTGTAAGCCTCTACCCCGTGATAGCCATACCACTCTGACGCGAGTTGGTTTAGTCCCCTTAGGCCTGCAGCCCCCTTCAGTCCCGAGCGCTGTGCGCCCGGGCGAGCCTGCGGCTGACGAGCCTAGTGCATGTACGTCTGTTGCTCCCCCCGAGCCCTGTGCGGCCGCCCAGATGGGTCTCTATGACTGACTTCCTCCCCTGAAGCGAACCTTGAAGTGCTTGCGGCGGCCCCAGCCCCCCCTGGGGTCCTATATGACACACCGGCCATCCTGGCAGTCTTGACGCAGTCTCAGACCCATATAAGCGGCACGGCTTCCCCCGCTGAACCGCGAGAGGTTCCCCCTGCTGCTCCTGTAGTTGGTGAACGTTTGCGCTCTCCCATCCGCGGATCGCCTTCCCCTCCTGCCCCGAGCGTGCCTTCGTTTGCCGCTTCTTCGACCTCTCGAAACATCCCTGCAGTCTTACGCGATCCCGCTATGGACAAGTACTACGCACCGGAAGCCAATCCCCCTCCGCCCGCCCAGCTCTCTCAGACCACTGCGTATACCTGGCCTGACAGCCTGTTGGACGTCCACCCAGGACCTGCCCAAACTGACGGTTTGCCTGCTCCGGCCCAAAGCGCAGCCTCGGCACCTCTGTTTCTCAGCCCGTCACCTCCGGCATTCCTCCCCCAGGTTCCTATTTCTGAGCCTTTGTTCCTCGTCGCGACCCCTTTGACTGCCCCTGCCCTGATCCCAGCCACCTCTGCTGCCAAACGGGCTCTGTCTTCCATGGCCATGGGCCGCACGATGGCGGAAGACCTGATGGACATCGAGGCAGGAGTCCCCCTGCCCGCCCTGGAGAACCCGATCCTGCGGAACCCCCTTTTGGAGGGTGGAGACGAGATAGACGCCATCCTGTTTGGACATATCAAGCCCCTGCAAGGCGATCGCCTCATTCGAGCAGCGGGTGTCTTGCCGGAGGAATTGCTGCCCAGACCTCGGACGAAGACCAAGGTGCCCACACCCATTTTGCCAACCGCTGAGTCGCTTCCGCCTACTCAAGAACCCACCTACGTGGTACGAAGTCCCACGAGCACGTACGACGACCCCTCATTGTCCCAGAGCCTAGCCCATTTGGCGGGTATCTTCCCGTCAGTCAGCAGTGAGACGTTCACGTTGGTACTGGATAAGACGAATGGTGACTTGTCAGCTGCGTCTGCCTGGATGCAATCTGTAGCCGATGTGACCAAGGCCAAGATTGTTCTGGCGGGTGCTTTTCCGAGCGCGCCGGTTAAAGAGGTGGAAAGCTCCGTTAGGCTTTGCAAAGGAGATTTCCTGCTGTCGTTTTACTGGTTGTCCAGGGAGTATGAGCATACCGCGGAGTGGAATGACTTCAAGCAGGTTAGGAGCAAAGGAGTAATGGATGTGGAATCGGTAGCCCCGGATTTCATTTACGACGACCCTGCTACTGAAGCGTACGAATGGCAATGGTGGCAGATAGCCGTCTCTGTCCGAAGCCACCGTGTGGCCGACTACCCGGATGTAGCTCCAATGTGGGGTGCCTTGGCTAGCGTATCAACAGCTACGAGGGAGGTTACGCCCCGGTTCCTAGATTACGTGTGCAAGCTAGGAGCGCGGAACACAGACGAGGCTGGCTTTATGAAGGCGGTCAGAACCCTGAAGGCGCAGCCGGATTTCCGAGCGATAGAAGCGATTGCGGGCCCCGCGGTCCCTTGCGGGCGGGACGACCCTAGGGATGCGGCCACCACAATCCTGCAGGTTCTGCTTTCGGACGGGTACATATCCCCACCGGCGGCTGCGTGGCTTGCCATCCGGGTTTCTGGCTCGTCCTCTATGTACTTTGCCATGGTGCCCCTCTTCCTGGCTTTCCCGGTGGTCCGGCGGAAGCTATGGAATGACCGCAACATCCACCTCTCCGCGTGGGCTAACACCAACATGACGGCTAGAGAAGGTACCAATAGTCCAACGGGCTCGAGAATAAGCGCCGCGGAGGCTAAGAGTGCTTATTCGAGCATCGTCCCAACGGCTAAAGGGAAGAGCAAGCACCCTATTTTTTCAAAAGTGACTGGGAAGTCGAACGCCAAGGTCGCTAAGAAAGTACCGACTCGTGCGCAAACTAAAGCAGCGGCAGAGAAAAAGAAGAGGGCGGAGATTGCGGCTATTCGCCTCGCGAAGAAGGGCGTGGACATAGAGGCCCAAATAGAAGCGGAGCGTAAGCTCATGGAGGAGGAAGAGGAGGGTGAGGAGTAGGTGCCGGCCCTGTTTCTGCGATTGCTCAGAGGTTTTTGGCTTGGTCTCGGTTTTGGTCTCTTGCTTAGTGACTCGAGTGGTTTATGGCTTGGTTTCCGGTTCGGTTTCCTTCTCTTTTGTCTGGCCTTAGGTACAAGGACGACGTGCGGGCCCCGTGTGTGTTTACGCGACGCCTCGTATGGCGTCTAGCGTGGCCCGTTGTGCGGCGATTGTTTCTTTGTTTGTGGTTTTTCCTGTATATCCGTGCGTGTTGCTTGTGACTTGTACTGGCCTGGTGCCGATAATGGAGAGGTGTGGTCAGCTGCCCCCCCGGCGCGCCTCTCATCTAGCGTTCTTCCTTCTGTCGGGTCACATCCGGGGCACTCCCCCTTCTTAGCTTCATGGACTACAAACTCGCATCTTCAAGGTATCCCGCAAAGGCTGTTGGCCACCTGGCTCAGAGCCGAGGGGCTGACGGTGACGGCGAGGGGACAGCGGGTACCCTCCCGGTGGGCGTGGGGGCCATCGGTGTCTCAAACAGCCAGCAACGCGAAAACCCCCTCCTGCCGGCGTCACAACGGAGCACCGGTGGAACCAAAGGTAATCCGCGTCCTGTTACGACAGCAGGCTCGAGCCCTGAGCCCGAAAGTTGTGCGGGGGCACCTCCAGATGGCTCAGGGACCACGCTGAATGCAAGGTCTCGTGCGCCTCGTATGCGTTTGAAAGATAGGAAATTCAGGCTGGCCACATGGAATATGTGTGGGCGTATGGCTACTAAGGATGGGAAGTTGGTCCCCAAGGCCCCCTTTGTGGAGCAGCTGATGCTTCTGGAGAAGCTGGACCTGCTGGTCCTGACGGAGACCCATGGTGGTGACATGGGTCTCTCGAGAGGGAGGGTAGTTTTGGGGGACACCTCCCTGCCGGAGGCACGAGCTGGGGTCGCAGTTGTGGCCCACTCGGCTGGAGGCTGGGCCTGTAACAAGCAGGTCACTTTGATCGACGGGTTCGCGTTGCTCTTGCACCTGAGTCACAGGGTGAGCAGGGAGTCCTTTTGGCTTCTCGGTGTGTATGCGAATAACGCCAAAGGGGTTAACTCCCTGGTGGATTTCTATGTGGAGCTAAGGACACGCCTGTCGGCCTTCGTGGCCTCTCTCCCTGGGGGGACGTGGTCCGGTTGTGTGGCTGCGGGTGACTGGAACTTTGTGGAACATCCAGGCGACCGCAGCCTGATGTCCCCGCCTAATCCCAGGATGGATCTGTTGCTGGAGATATTCTCTGATGTCAGTGCGCTATGCAGTTTCCGCGACGCCGCGGGTCTTGGGCCCTGCCCGAGGGGGTGGTCGTATTCGAAGAACATGGCACGTCACAAAGTGTTCTCCAGGCTGGATCGGGTGTATATACCCCATGGCGGTTGGGCCGCTGAGCCCCCTAGTGTTCTCTCTACGAACTGGTCTGACCACAGGGTAGTGGTATCGGACTTGTTGGTTACTGACCCCACGGTTCAGGTTGCTGTGCCGGCCCCTAGGCTCCCGGACTTGGATGGCTTGGGCAAGAGTAAGACGTTCTGGCCTGCTGTTCTGGTCGCCTGGCAGGACATGGCTCAGGGCGGTGGGATCACGCTGGAGAAGTGGTCGGATTTCAAAAAGGATGTCCTGCGTTTAGGGCTGGCGGAGCGCACTTCGTTTAGGCGGAAGACAGCCAAGTACTGGAGGGACGCTGTCCGCAGAGAAGAACTCACCCCTGATGAGATATGGGATGCAGTCAGGGGTTTAGCGCAGCATGAGCGTCCGCCCAAGAGGGGGGAACCGGCGCGGTGGAAAGTTGCCATCCCCAAGTATGATGTTTCCCCTGCCCCGTGGACGTGCTTCCGCCCTAGCCCCTCCTCGCCGTGGCAGGTGCCGGTGCTTGCCAACCCTCCAGGGAGGGGTACGGCGCGGGTTGCGTCTAATGGGACCCGGCCGGAGGCCAAGACGGTGGCTGATATGCTGGACGATAAGGCCTCGTCCCTGTGACTGAACGCCCTCCGGAAGATGCGGAGGATGGCTGAGAAGCACACCTCGGAGTGGTACAATCTTTCCCTGAACAAAGAAGCGGACGAGCGGGGCAGCAGAGCGTCTGTGTCAGTGGCTGGGCTGCGAAGGCCTACGGAGGTGTCAGCGCGGTCGGACCTGCGACACATGGCAGGCGTCTCCAGGGATTATTTCAAAGAACTGCATGGGCCGGAGCCCTTGGTGGCTAACAGAGCCCAAGCTCAGGATGCTCTCCTTCTCGAGGTTGGTGAGGCTTATGGGTGACTGCCTGGCCCAGTGGACTTTGAGGTGGGGCCTTTCACTGACGACGAGGTTTTGGCCCTCCAAGACAAAATGCCGAGCACCGCCCCGGGACCTGACGGCATTCCGTACGACTTCTGGAAAAGGTTGCGCGCCATGTTACAGAGCCTCAGTGATGGCCCCGATCCCCCCCCCCGCCTTTTGGGGTGTGTTCCGGGACATGGCGAACGACGTGCGGACTCGGGGGTCCTCCAGGTGTGGATTCAAGGACGCTAACGTCAGCCTCTTTTATAAGAAAGGGGACCCGACGTTGGTCTCCAATTACAGGCCTATATCTTCCATGAACACGGATTGTAAGATGTACACTAATTTAGTGAACGCCAGGCTCGCGCCCTGGGCAGTGAGTAAGATTCATGAGGACCAGATAGGCTTTGTGCCTGGTAGGCTCATGAGCAACCATACCCGCCTGGCGCAGGCAGTCGCCCATGCGTGCGGCTCCACTGGAACGGCGGGCTACCTGGTGAGCCTGGACCAGGCGAAGGCTTATGATCGGGTGGACCAGAGCTGGCTCCTCCGTGTGATGAAGAGTATGGGTTTGCCCAGGTGCCTGGTTGGTATGATTCAGGATGTCCTGCCCAACTGCCGCTCCCGCGTACGCATTAATAGTGGGTACAGTGACTGGTTCAAGTTGAGGAGAGGGGTGAGGCAGGGGGACCCTCTCTCGTGCCTCCTCTTTAATTTTTCGATAGAGCCTCTGGCCATGCGACTGCGCCAGGTTGTCCAAGGCATTAGTGTTGGGGGCCTGCGTCCTGCGAAGGTGATGCTGTATGCGGATGATATTAACCTGTTTTTGTCTACCTCGGATGACATCCCTCTGCTGTCGTCGTGCCTGACTGACACATCTTTCGCGATCGGATCTAAATTCAACCTTGAGAAGACAGATGTCAAGCCTCTAGGCCCTGAGGCTTTTGTCCAGGCCTGCTTCGATGGACAGACCATGGGCGGGGCCCTACTCCCGGGGGCGTATGTCCTGCCTCCGGGGGATCCCCTGCGGGTCTTAGGGGTCTGGGTGGCTGCCCCTGATCTGGCTGCACCGAGGTGGGCTCAGATCGCGCGGCACAACACGCGCCTGATGGTGCAGTGGCGGGCCATTGGCGCGTCAGTGCAGAACAGAGCCCTTCTGGCCAAGGCCCTCCTCCAATCCAGGTGCTACCACCTGTTGGATGGTAATGGCATCCCGTCCTCTACTCTCAGGAAGATGAGCCAGCAAATCCAAAACTTTGTGCGAGGCTCCTTCTCCACGATGCCATTTGATACCCTGGCTGCACCTTTGAAGGAGGGGGGTTTGAACTGCCCCTCCCTGTTCCATAGGAAGGAGGCGTATGATTTGCGGTTTTTGTCCCATTTGGTAACAGGTCCGCAACAGGTCTTGTGGAAAGAGTGGACTTGGGCGGGCTTGCGGATGGCCTCTTCTACTAACAAGTCGGCCGAGATAACTGGCTTGAACCCTTTCTTGCAGAGGGCCTACACGAGGCCCACCGTGCTCGAGCCTCGGCTGCAGCAGGCGTTCATGACAGCCAAGAAGTATGGCCTGGATCTGAGATGCCAGGCTCCTCCCTTGAATGTAAGGCGGGCTATGCCGGCTTTCTACCACCCTGCTGCGCCGCTGGGTGCCTCTCAGAAAGGCGGCAGGTGCCTTCTGGTCCACGAGTCACCCCTGGTGGGTGAGCTGGTCGATGTGCGGGATGGCGATGCCGCGTGCCGGCTTTGCCGAACGGCGCGGAGAGCGGTTCGCCGCAGGCTGTTCCGCACTAACTGGACACCCAAGCCGCTAGTTAGAACCTATAGTAGGTCGGCGAGGATTTGGCCTAAAGTGAGTGGCCCTCTGGGGTGTGTTCGCATCTTCACGAAGCCTTACTCGCTGCTGGCCCGCCGCACGGATGCTGTGCGAACCGCGAGAGGCCTGGGCAGGAGTAATGTCTTGGCATATGACAACAGTCTCCAGACCGTGCCCCTGGCGCGAGGGCTAGTCTATGGTGGTGTCTTCCACGTTTGGACGGACGGGTCGGCTGCGAATAACGGCAAGGAGAGCTGCTCCGCTGGCGCGAGTTGGGTTTCGGACCTGGAGATCTACGACTGTGTGTCCTTGGTGGGGATCCCCTTGACCAACAACATAGCGGAGGTGGCTGCGGTTGCTTTGTGCTTGACGGCTTGGCGAGGGTACCACGTGGTGGTTCATACAGATTCCGCCTATGTTCTTGGGCTTGTGGGCGGTGGTCTGCTGGCCATGGAAAGGGATGGGTGGGGCGACTTCCCCCGGGTGGGGCAATCCGCTTCTTCCCTCCCCCTCTTTCGGCATCTTCTGTTCCTGCTGCGTAGTCACGCCGGGAGTGTCGAGTTCGTCAAGGCCAAGGCGCATGGGGTTGACACTTGGAATAATAGAGCGGATTCCCTGGCTAATGAAGGTCGTGTCTCGGGTCGGCCGTACGACCTTTGGGCCTTGACCACGCCGGGTGGTTGGGTGGACCACCAACCCGTCCTGGCGCATCAACCCCTGTCTTACCTGACTGGTTTGGTGGTCAGGGAGTCGATATTGCCTCCCCTGTCCTCCTGGAAGTCGAGCCCCTTTTGCGACAGGTGGGTCGTTTCCATGGCCCGGATTTTTGAGATTTACCTGGATGTGGATACCTACGCGCCGGCGGTTTGGACCATCAATATACCGGTCGGGTTTAAGGAAACCCTGTGGCAAGAGATGAATGGTGCGCAGGCCATAGGACGTCGTTACAAGGGTAAACGCGATCTCCTACATATGTGCCCTTGTGGCGTGGAGTTGTCTCTTGACCACATCCTCCTGGGGTGTGTCCGGTATAATCTGTCTGCGCTTGAGCGGGTGCTGCATAATAGGTTGAAAGAGGTGTCCCCTGGGTTGTATCACAAGTCTCTCCATCCGGACTCTTGGAAGCCCTCCCCTTGGTATCCCCTGCTTGCTCTTCGGAGGGTAGAGCAGGATTCAGTCAAGCCGACCAAGGCCGTGCTCAAGCCTAACAAGGCTTTCTCCGACTCTAGGAAGGCTCGGGAGTGGGTGATTGGTAGCTTCTTTTGGGCTATATGGAAGTGGCGGATGAAGGAGGCTAACGAGCCCAGCTTCCGGTTCCTACCGGAAAGGCAGGTGGAGACGCTTCGCGCCCTGCTGGCGGAAGGTGGCGGTGCGGTTGTAGCAGTGCCGGGAGCCGGGTACGGACCTCGGCCGTTGGTCCAGGCTGGGGACCTCTCGAGATTGCCCCCGCCCATTTCCCACATACTGGGAGAGGGCGGTGGCACGAGGCATGGCGGGTGCAGTGCGCGCGGTGGAGGGAGGCTCAGCAGGCGGGGTAAGGCGATTCTGCAAGCTTTGGCGGTACCCGTCGTGGATTGAGGCCCGCGTTTGCCCTGCGGCTCTGTGCCCAGGGTGCGACCGGCCAGCCTTAGTTGCCGGCCGATGTTTTCTCTGAGCCTATCTGTGGCCCTGATTCTGAAGGGGGGCCCGTTGCGAGGCCGGCACACCCCGTCTGGCACATGCCTTGTCGTCTCATTAACCTTTTGGCCGTCCTATGGTCGCTGGTCCCCGGTGTAGAAGCTTGCTCACGCTGGGTCTACTCCAGTGGTATGGCGACCAATCTGGGGTTCTGCCTCGTGCCTGGGGTTCCTGACCCTGGGTCCCCGGCGGATCCCTAAGGGGGACGTTAAACTCTTTAAGGGCGGTTCGGTACGGCGCTCCTCGCCACCCGCGGCGCGGAGCTACCTTGCCCATGTCGGACAGGAGGCCCCCTGCAGGTTTAGCGGGTATTCCTTTGGTTCTTTGCGCCAAGGGCGAACCCCGCACTCCCGGCCTCGGAAGCTTTGGGCTGCAGACTCCTTCGGGAATCCGATGCCTTGAGAAGCTGTCTTGGCGCCTCCAACAGGCAACGGGGTCTTAAACCAGATTCCTGCAGGTGACGGTAGGGAGAGCTCTAGAGAGCAGGTCGGTTCCCTCGTCGGTGCGGGGCCCTGGTACAGAAGCTTGCTCGTATCAGTTTGCAGCACCGCCTCCCTGACCCACAAAAAAAAAAAAAAAAAAAAAAAATTATAATAATAGCTTGGACCCGACCACAACTTCCACGTAGTTCCGAGTGGTAAGTTTCTCTCTGAAGCGCTAATGGTGGTCCGGGACACCTGGCTGGGGGCTGCAGCTGACCTCGGGCGCTGGCCCCCTGCCGCTCTGTACCTCGTCGTCGCTGTTTCTCGGTCGTCGCCGTCCACGACGCGCCCTTGCTGGCGCTGCCTCGAGCAGCGCCCAGCGTTTGGGTTTCTCCTTCGAGGGCTCCTCCCGCCTGGCCGGCTCCCTGATTCCTCTGGTATGTTTTTCCCTTTCGCGGGTTTTCCCCGATTTTTCTGGCTCTTTGGCTGGCTGCCTCGTGTGGGCGGTACCTTGTACTGCCTGTAGCCACGCATTGCCGGCCATTCAGTCTCGGTTCCCCTCGTATACCCTGGGGGTCCCCTGCTTAGTGAGTTTTTCCCCGTCCATCCACGCTATGCAGCCGGCCTGTGGCTCGCCGCTGATCGCCTTCGGGCATTCCCCTGCGGGTCTAGGCATGGACAGACGGTTGGGCTTAGCGAGTCCCTGCAGCTTAGAGTGCATGCGACCCTCTGTCCCGCCCCCTAGACCGAGGATTTTACAGCACCGTGTGCACAGCCAGCCGTCCCCAAACGTTGGGGCCTCGGCCTAGCCAAACCAGCCATACGCAGGGTTATCCTCTCCCTGTCGGACGAGCTGTTTAGGGCATATGGCATCCCCTTCATGAGTAGAGCTGGGGCATCTGGAAACAGCACGCCCCCGCCCCTCTGCTCAGGAGTAGGGACGGCAGTGCAGTAAACCGTCGTATCGGGACGACGGACGACATATCCGGACGACGTCCTTTCCCTTCCCCCATCAGTGGTATCGTGCATCTTTAGGATGCCTTGGACGTCGCGTGCCCCACCACGGTGGTCCACGGAGCTTGCCTGTCGCATGCTGGGGTAGACACCGCCCCTTAATTGGTCAGTGCCCCCTCACTTGAAACCGGGAGAGCGTTTGGGTTTGGGATGGCGGCGCATCGCTGGCATGGGTATGTGTTAAGGGCGCTGCCGGACCGGCCTTAGTGCTACCTAGGGAGTCTTTCCCCCACAGAGATGCCACACTCTGTATTCTAAACGGCCACGGACTCTTGTCTTAACCCTCCCGGCATGCGGGCTTCTGGATGCTGTGGCCTGTGGGGAGGCATGGCGTGTGCGGAAGCATTCTAATAGTAAACGCTGCGGGAAGAGTGGAGCCCAGGTGCTGGGCCTCCATGGAGGGAGCCTCCGAGCTCGTTGCACAAGGAGGCGGGTCCCACCCGGCTTGGGAGTCCTTCCCTACAGAGCACTGGCGTGATACGCTCAGTCTGAAACCATGCCTGGTGCTGCATCTACCAGTAATAAATGAGAAATGGCTGGTGGCCCTCCACTTGAAAAACGGGATACAGGGGTCTCCCGTGGACCCCTGGCTCATTCGGCCTTTGCCTTGGTCGCCCTAATAAGCGGTCGGAGCATTGAGCCTCGGAGCTGAGAGTGCTATGCGACATGCTTGCGCTCGCGTGATGGTCAAACACGAGAACAAAAGCTGGTGGCCACGCTCCACTTGAATCCTAGCCAGTGGTCTAGTAGGTAGCTTTAGTGGATCGGTTCTTCGGGACCCCCACGGATGGAGATGCCTAGCCCGCCCTTTCCAGCTCATTGGGAGTTGTCAGGGAATGATTAACAGCCGCCCCCCCGAATGGCCGGGGACTACTAGCCACCTGGGCCCATACCCAGCGAGATGGCACGGTTGCTCCCAACTCCGTGTACGGTCCTCTGGATCAGCCGGTAAGAAACGCGCCCGCAGATGGTATCTGCGTTAACAATCCTCCCTGCACTGTGGTGGTGCCCACACTAAAATTCACCGAAGTTTCCTCCGCAGCACCGACGAGCAGCGCGATGCCACCGCCTGACTTCAGGATCGGTAATTTTTTGGCTGACGACCATTTCTTTGCTTCTTAGATTTTACAGCTATCACAACCCATTACACAAGCTATCCCGACGATATGACAACCCCAGCCATGCGAGCACGAATTGTCGACGAGGCTACAGCAGTCTCTATCATCAACGAGTGTCTTTTCGGGCCAGCCCCGTCTTTCAAGCAAGCCCGGGTGGCTCCTGGAAAGCGCAGGAAAAGCCGCCCCGGTCCCAATAAGTTGACGCCACCGGCGTCGCCCTGCCCCCTTGATGACGTGGTGTTGGAGCTGCGCCCTGCGCCAGCCCGTCCTGCGCCCCCTGCATCTCTCTGGCGGCCGTCCCTCCACCCGGACTTCCTCCCTGGGTTGTGTTACCTAGCTGCGGTACAGGAGCACAATGTCCATGAGGCAGTCCGCGTCCTTGGCCTTTACCCCACTGTTTTCGCTATCAGGAACTCGCCGCTGATTGAGCAGCACTGCGTATTCCTCATTCTCCAGCGCCCAGGACTCTACCACATGGTCACCTCTCAAGTACACGGTGCCGCAACGCCGCTTTCGGTCCCAGGGCATTTTGTAGTTGGCGCTCAGATGCCCCGTGCAGGCACATCCAACCTCAACCGAGTACCTCACCCGGGTCCTCCAGGTCATGGCAACAAGTCCTGGGGTAGACCAGATTCTCCTGAGGCTACACGTCCCCGCCTGCCCGCGCGTGGCCCTCCTGCTGCCCCAGCCCATGGGTCGCGGGGCGCTCCAGATACTAGGGACCACCCGCCCCCACAAGCGAGAGAGCCTCTGCCCCCACAGAATGTCTCTGTGCGAGATGCGTTCAGAGGGGATTCGGGTCCCCCGCAGAAAAGGAACAGGGGGAAAGGCAAAGGGAAGAATAGGTTCTTGCCCTTTGCGCCTTATTCTACTGACCCTCAAGTCCGCCGGCCCTCCTCCCCGACGACCAAGTGGAGGGCGGCGATACAGGACCCTTTGGATGACCTCATGAATGGTTTTAGAGCCACGTTGGATGAGTATCCCGCGCTCATCACCAAATCGGCTTGGAGTAAGCTCATGACACGGTTGGGTCACATGAAGAGGCAAGATGGCTTTGATAGGAGAGGCTGCATCCCGGAGATGCAAGCAGAGTTTGACTCTCTTTTGGAAGAGGTACAGGCCGCGGCATCAGCGCTGCAAGAGGAAGAGAGGGTGCGGGAGCAGACCCTCGTGGACGCTTCTAACGTTCTGGCGAACATGGCCGAGAGGTATAGGGCTCTTGGCCGAGAGATCGATGAGCCTCTCCCCGGAGCGAATATAGCTGCCCTGGAAGAGGAGCGGCGGTTATTAGGCGTCAGGATATCTGAGCAGGAAGCGTTGGTGGATAAGATGGATGGCGCGGAGGAGCCTGCCGAGACTGAGCAGGCGGACGCCTCCTCTGTGGTTGCCCCCGAGGTGCCTCCCGAGAGAACAGCCGCCCCCAAGCCGTCTTACAAAGACTTATGGCCGGAGACTAATTACCAGAGCCATGCTGAGCAGACGGCTCCCCTTTTCCCGGTCGTGACCGGCAAGGTCCCTCTCGCCGACTTGAAGCCTGTCATGAGAGACCAGGTCGACTCAAAGCTCTACCTTCCGCGGTCCCTGGAGCTGTACACCTGCGACGAGCTAGCCAAGGTAACCCCGAGGGGAGGTGAGAGGTGGAATAACCGGTACGAGGACCCCCTTGAGCCCGCCAAGTGCTGGTCCTGGTCGGAGTTTGAGGAGCTTTATAATCGGCCCGGCTACCACTTCATGTTCTCCCGAGTAGCACAGCTGGGGCCTATGTTCAAGGATCCGAAGTTGTCTCTACTCCGTTCCAAGCTAGCCCAGCGATGGCAATGCGAGGTTCACTTTGAACACATGAACCCCAGGCAGGATTGGATGTTCTGCACGGTGCCGTCTGGGTCGAAAGGACAGGAGGAGGCGGAGTCTTTCGACCTCATTCGGCTGTCTGATACCAACGCGGTTTACGTTATAAGGAGGTTCGCGCCACTAGCCCGCGCCAGAGATTTGGAATGGGTGGTCAAAGGCTCTGTGGCGGATGACACTTCGATCTTTCTGCAAATGAGAAAGCGCCTCTTGGAGTTCGAGACGGGTGACGTCCGACTTGGTTGGCGGGTGCTGGGAGTCCGGAAAGGCGGTGCCACCTCCAAATTCCGCGGCACATTTGTCCTGGAGTCCGAGGACGTGTACTGGCCTTGGACGATGGACTTTGGTCACAAACATGGCTCAGTGCCGGACGCCTCGCCTCTCCTCAACTTTGAACCAACTTGGTCAGCTAAACGGCCTTATGCGTGCCAATGCTGCTACTCCTCCGACCATTTCACAGCAGAGTGCCCCCTGCCTTTTATGAAGGTTGGGGGTCTCTCCCTAGTCAGTTTCCCCACTAGAAGCTTGGTCTTGAAAAAGAAAGCAGGAGAGAGGGTGATCGACCTTGAGAAGGCCACATGGCAGCTCCCAATTAGGGTGCCCCCTTCCCCTTCCGTGAAGAGCGCAGCGGCGCCTAGGCCTCCCCGCCTCCCTAAACCCCCTGGTGCACCCCCCGCTCTGTCGGTGGTAGAGGAGGAAGACCGAGAAGAAGACATGGACATGGCGGAGTCAGATGACGATGCTGCCCCGGTGGAGTCTGAGCCCTCGTGCATCACCGCCCTATCGGACTTCTTGAAAGGTCGCCTGCTGGGTAACGCCGATCCCAGTGTAGGGCTGACTAGAGGCCTAATCCACTCAGTGTGCAAGTTCTTTGGCGGATCGATACACCCGGTCCTGTACTCCCTTAGGCGGGACGGACATTTGCCGGTCGATGTTTCGAATGAGACGCTGGTTGATGAGTTTACTCGTCCCCCTACGGACTACGCTTCTAGCCCCCCTGGCAGTAAGCTCCCACCCCGTGATAGCCATACCACTCTGACGCGAGTTGGTTTAGTCCCCTTAGGCCTGCAGCCCCCCGTAGCCTTGAGCGCTGTGCGCTCAAGCGAACCTGCGGCTGGCGAGCCTATTGCATGTGCGTTTATTACTCCGCCCCGGGCCCTACGCGGCCGCCCGGATGAGAATCCATGACTGACTGCCTCCCTTAAGTGATTCCTGAAGTATATGCGGCGGTCCCAACCCTCCCTAGAGATCGATATACCACCCCGGCTATCCTGACAGTCTTGACACAATCCCAGACTCATGTGAGCGGTACGGCCACCCCCGCTGTGCCTCAGAAGAGCCCCCCTGCCGCGCCCTTGGGCGGTGGACGTTTGCGCTCCCCGATCCGCAGGTCGCCCTCTCCACCTGACCCGGTCGCGCCTTCGATTGACACCTCCTTGGTCCCTCGAGTGGCCCCTGCTGCCCTGCGCGACCCTGCTATGGACAAGTACTACGCGCCGGAGGCTAATCCCCCTCTGCCTGCCCAACTCTCTCAGACCACCACGTACACCTGGCCAGACAGCGAAATAGATGTCCGCCAAGATCCTGCCCAGCCCAGCGGGCCATCTGCCCCGGCTCAAGATACGGCTTCTGGGCCTCTTTTTCCCAGCCCGTCGCCTCCGACTTTTCTCCCCCAGGTTCCGATATCTGAGCCCTTATTCCTTATCACGACCCCTTTGACTGCCCCCGCCCCGATCCCAGCTGATTCAGCTGCCAAGCGTGCTCTATCGTCCATGGCTATGGGCCGCACGTTGGCGGAAGACCTGATGGACATCGATGCAGGTGTTCCCCTGCCCACACTAGACAATCCAATTCTGCGGAATCCCCTTTTAGAGGATGGAGATGAGATTGACGCCATCCTCTTCGGCCATATCAAGCCTCTGCAAGGCGACCGTCTCATCCGAGTGGCGGGCGTTCTCCCTGAGGAGTTACTACCTGAGCCCCGGCCAGCGACCGAAGGTTCTACGGCCCCTTTACCGACCTCTGACTCAGCTCCGCCCACTCAAGAGCCCCCTTACGTTGCGCGGAGCCCTACAGACACATACGATGACCCTTCATTGTCCCGAAGTCTAGCCCATCTGGCGGGCCTCTTTCCTTCTGTTAGTAGTGAGACATGCACGTTGGTGCTGAACAAGACGAACGGTGACTTGTCGGCTGCATCTGCCTGGATGCAGTCCTTGTCCGACGTGACCAAAGCCAAGGACATTCTTGTGAAGGCCTTTCCGAGCGCGCCGGCTAAGGAGGTGGAGAACTCCATTAGACTCTGCAAAGGGGACTTTCTACTGTCGTTTTACTGGTTGACCAGGAAGTACGAACATACTGCGGAGTGGAATGACTTCAAACAGGTCAGGAGCAAGGGAGTGATGGACGTGGAGTCTTTAGCCCCAGATTTCATATACGACGACCCTGCTACTGAGGCGTACGAGTGGCAGTGGTGGCAGATAGCCGTCTCTGTCCGAAGCCACCGAGTAGCCGACTACCCAGACGTAGCCCCTATGTGGAATGCTCTGGCCAGCGTATCTACGGCTACAAGAGAGATTACGCCCCGGTTCATAGATTACGTGTGCAAGCTGGGGGCGCGAAGCACAGACGAAGCGGGCTTTACGAAGGCAATCAAGACCTTGAGAGCACAGCCGGATTTCCGAGCGATAGAGGCGATTGCGGGCCCAGCGATCCCCTGCGGACGGGATGACCCTAGAGATGCAGCCTCCACGATCCTGCAAGTCCTGCTTTCGGACGGGTACATATCGCCACCAGCGGCCGCGTGGCTTGCCATCCGGGTCTCTGGCTCGGCTACCATGTATTTTGCCATGACACCCCTCTTCCTGGCTTTCCCCGTAGTCCGGCGGAAGCTGTGGAATGACCGCAACCTCCACCTCTCCGCCTGGGCTAACACCAACATGAAAGCTAGAGATGGCACCAATAGTCCAACGGGCTCGAGAATCAGCGCCGCGGATGCTAAGAGTGCTTATTCGAGCGTCACACCAGCGGCGAAAGGGAAAAAGGTACACCCGATTTTCTCCAAGTCGACCGGGAAATCGAACCCCAAAGCCGCTAAGCGAGCGCCGACCCGCGCACAGACTAAAGCGGCGCAGGAGAAGAAAAAGAAAGCGGAGATAACAGCTATCCGGCTCGCAAAGAAAGGTGCGGATATAGAGGCCCAGATAAGTGCGGAGCTTGAGCTCATGGAAGAAGAGGAGAGGAATGATGAGTAAGTCCCGGTTATGTTTCTGCAATGACTCGTGTGGTTTCCGTTTTGTTTCCCGGTCTGGTCTCTTGCTTGACTAGTTCTTCTACCTCGGTGGGTGAACGAAATGTAGGCTCCAGTTTTGGCTGCACCCCGTATGGTATCTGGTATGGCCCGTTATGTGGCGTTTCTCTGGCTTGTCTAGCGCTGATCTGTTTGTGGGCTCTCATAATATGTCCGTGCGTGAATGGTATCCTGTATGAATTGTACTGGCCTGGTGCCGTTGTTGGAGAGGCGTGGTCAGCTGCCCCCCCGGCGCGCCTCTCTTATAGATTCTTTTCGTCTAACAGGTCACATACGGGGCGCCCCCCCTTTATTAGCTTCATGGACTACAAACTCGCAACTTCAAGGCATCCCGCAAAGGCTGTTGGCCACCTGGCTCAGAGCCGAGGGGCTGACGGTGACGGCGGGGGGACAGCGGGTACCCCCCCGGTGGGCGTGGGGGCCATCGGTGTCTCAAACAGCCAGATATGCGAAAGCCCCCTCCTGCCGGCGTCGCAACGGAGCGCCGGTAGAACCAAAGGTAATCCGCGTCCCAACATGATAGCAGGCTCGAGCCCTGAGCCTGACAGTTGTGCGGGGGCACCTCCAAATGGCTCAGGGACTAAGCCAGATGCAAGATCTCGTGCACCTCGGATACGTTTGAAGGATAGGAGATTCAAGTTGGCCACATGGAATATGTGTGGGCGTGTGGCTAATAGGGATGGGAAGCTGGTCCCTAAAGCTCCTTTTGTGGAGCAGCTGATGCTCTTGGAGAAGCTAGACCTGTTGGTCCTTACGGAGACGCATGCTGAGGACATCGGTCTCTCGAGGGGAAGAGTCGTCCTGGGGAGCACCTCTCTGCCGGAGGCGCGAGCTGGAGTCGCGATTATAGCCCATTCGAATGGAGGCTGGACCTGTGACGAGCAAGTCACTCTGATAAGTGGGTTCGCACTTTTGCTGCACGTGAGCCATAGGGTGAGCAGGGAGTCCTTTTGGCTTCTTGGAGTGTATGCGGATAACACTGGGGGAATCAATTCCCTAGTGGATTTCTACGTGGAACTAAGGAAATGCCTGTCAGCATTTGTGGCATCCCTCCCTCGGGGGGTATGGTCTGGTTGTGTTGCCGCAGGGGACTGGAATTTCGTGGAGCATCCTGGCGACCGTAGTCCGATGTCTCTGCCTAATCCGAGGGTGGATTTGTTGCTGGAGGTATTCTCTGATGTCGCTGCGCTGTGCAGCTTCCGCGACGCCGCGGGTTGTGGTCCCTGCCCGAGAGGATGGACATATTCGAAGAATACAGCACGTCACAGGACGTTCTCCAGGCTGGACCGGGTGTATATACCCCATGACGGTTGGGCTGCTGAGCCCCCTTATGTTCTTTCTACGAACTGGTCCGACCATAGGGTGGTAATCTCAGATTTGATAGTTACTGACCCCACAGTTCAAGTCGCCGTACCGGCCCCTAGGCTCCCGGATTTGGACGGTTTGAGCAAAAGTAAGGTTTTCTGGCCGAGTATTCTGGTCGCCTGGCGGGATATGACGCGAGACGGCAGAGTCACTTTGGAGAGATGGTCGGCCTTCAAGGAAACTGTCCTACGTGAAGGGCTGGCAGAGCGCACCTCGTTTAGGCGAAAGACGGCCAGATACTGGAGGGACGCTGTCCGCAAGGAGGAACTCGCCCCGGGTGAGATATGGGACGCGGTCAGGGGTCTAGCGAAACACGAGCGCCCACCCAAAGTGCGGGAGCCAAAAAAGTGGGGGACTGCCGTCCCTGGGTACGATGTACCCTCTGCCCCGCGAAGGTGTTTCCGCCCTAGCCCTTCTTCACCGTGGCAGGTACCGGTGCTTACCCATCCTCCGAGGGAGGAGACGGCGCATGTTACGTCTGGTAAAGCCCGGCCGAGCGACAAAACGGTTGCTGACATGCTGGACGATAAGGCCTCGGCTCTGCGACAGAATGCTCTCCGGAAGATGCGGAGGATGGCTGAGAAGCACACCTCGGAGTGGTACAATCTTTCCCTGAACAAAGAGGTGGACGAGCGCGGCAGCAGAGCATCTGTCTCGGTGGCTGGGCTGCGGAGACCTACAGAGGAGCTGGCGCGGTCGGACTTGCGGCATATGGCGGGCGTTTCCAGGGATTATTTCAAAGAGCTGCATAAGCTGGAGCCCTTGACGGAGGACAGAACACAGGCTCAGGAAGCTCTCCTTCTTGAGATTTGTGACACTTATGGGCGCTTGCCCGGCCTGGTTGACTTCGAGGTGGGACCCTTCACTGACGAAGAGGTGTTGGCCCTCCAAGGTAAGATGCCGAATACCGCTCCAGGCCCTGACGGCATTCCCTACAAGTTCTGGAAAAGGCTGCGCGCCATGCTGCAGGGCCTCGAGGCTGGCCCCGATCCCCCCCCGGCCTTCTGGAGTGTGTTCCGGGACGTGGCGAACGACGTGCGGACTCGAGGATCCTCTAGATGTGGTTTCAAGGACGCTAACGTCAGTCTCTTTTACAAGAAAGGGGACCCGACTTTGGTCTCCAATTACAGACCAATATCATCCATGAACACAGATTGTAAGATGTACACCAACTTGGTGAACGCCAGGCTCGCGCCTTGGGCGGTAAGTAAAATTCATGATGACCAGATAGGCTTTGTTCCTGGGAGGCTCATGAGTGACCACACCCGCCTGGCGCAAGCTGTCGCCCACATGTGTGGTTCCACCGGGACAGCGGGATATCTGGTGAGCCTGGATCAGGCGAAAGCCTATGATCGAGTGGATCAGAGCTGGCTTCTCCGCGTAATGAAAGCTATGGGTTTGCCCAGATGTCTGGTTGGTATGATTCAAGACGTCCTGCCCAACTGCCGCTCCCGCGTGCGCATTAATAGTGGGTATAGTGAGTGGTTTAAATTGAAGAGAGGAGTGAGGCAGGGGGACCCTCTCTCGTGCCTTCTCTTTAACTTCTCGATAGAGCCTCTCGCCATGCGACTACGCCAGGTGGTCCAAGGCATTAGCATTGGGGGCCTGCGTCCCGCAAAGGTGATGCTATATGCGGATGATGTTAACCTGTTCTTGTCTACCTCGGACGACGTCCCTCTGCTGTCTTCTTGTCTGGTCGACACGTCGTTCGCGATCGGGTCGAAGTTCAACTTGGATAAAACGGATGTCAAGCCACTAGGCCCAGCGGATTTCGTCCAGGCCTGCTTCGATGAGCAGACCATGGGGGGGGCGCTACTCCCGGGAGCATATGTCCTGCCTCCTGGTGATCCACTGCGGGTCCTGGGAGTCTGGGTGGCCTCCCTCGATTTGGCCGCGCCAAGATGGGCCCAGATCGCTCGACACAACGCACGCTTAATGGGACAATGGAGGGCCATCGGCGCTTCGGTACAGAACAGGGCCCTTCTGGCCAAAGCCCTCCTTCAGTCCAGGTGCTACCACCTGCTGGACGGGAACGGCATCCCGTCTTCTGCTCTCAGGAAAATGAGCCAGCAAATCCAGAACTTTGTACGAGGCTCCTTCTCTACGATGCCATTCGATACCCTGGCTGCACCATTGACGGAAGGAGGTTTGAACTGCCCCTCCCTACATCATAGGAAGGAGGCTTATGACCTGCGGTTCTTGTCCCATTTGGTATCGGGCCCGCAAAGAGTCCTGTGGAAAGAGTGGACTTGGGCTGGCCTGCGAGCGGCCTCTTCTACTAACAAATCAGCCAAAATAACTGGCTTGAACCCTTTCGTGCAAAGAGCCTACACGAGACCCTCCTCGCTTGAGCCCCGGTTGCGGCAGGCGTTCATGACGGTCAAGAAGTATGGTCTGGATTTGAGGTGTCAGGCCCCTCCCTTGAATGTGAAATGGGCTATGCCAGCCTTCTACCACCCTGCTACACCGCTGGGAGCTTCGCAGCGAGGCGGCCGGTGCCTCCTGGTCCACGAGTCGCCCCTAGTAGGTGAGCTGGTCGATGTGCGTGATAAAGATGCCGCGTGCCGGCTTTGCAGTACGGCCCGGAGAGCGGTTCGCCGCAAGCTATTGCGCATCAACTGGGCGCCCAAGCCACTTATTAGGACCTATAGTGAGTCGGCGGTGATTTGGCCTGCAATGGATAGCCCTCTGGGTTGCGTTCGCGTCTTCACGAAACCTTACTCGCTGCTAGCACGCCGCACGGACGCTGTGCGGACGGCGAGGGGCCTGGGAAGGAGTAACGTTTTGGCTTATGACAACAGCCTCCGGACCGAGCCCCTGGCGCAGAAGCCAGTTTGTGGCGGCGTCATACATGTATGGACTGACGGGTCGGCTGCGAATAACGGCAAGGAGAACTGCACCGCCGGTGCCGGTTGGATTTCGGACCTAGAGATATACGATTGCGTATCTCTGGTGGGGATCCCTATGACTAACAACATAGCGGAGGTCGCTGCAGTTGCGTTGTGCTTGTCCGCTTGGCGGGGTTACAACGTGGTTGTTCATACTGATTCTACTTACGTTCTTGGACTTATGCGCGGCGGTCTGCTAGCCATGGAGCGAGATGGATGGGGCGACTTCCCCCGGGTGGGGCAATCCGCCTCCTCCCTTCCCCTTTTTAAGCACGTTCTGTTCTTGTTACGTAGTCACGCCGGGAGTGTCGAGTTCGTTAAAGCGAAGGCGCATAAGGGTGACGCCTGGAACAACAGGGCGGATTTCCTGGCTAATGAGGGTCGAGTCGCGGGCCGACCCTACGACCTTTGGACCCTCGTGACGCCGGACGGGTGGGTGGACCACCAGCCTGTCCTGGCACATCAACCCCTGTCTTACCTGACTGACTTGGTGGTCAGGGAGTCAGTGCTGCCTCCTCTGTCTTCCTGGAAGTCGAGCCGCTTTTGCGATAGGTGGGTCGTCTCCATGGCCCGGATATTTGGGGTCTATCTGGACGTGGATACCTACGCGCCAGCGGTTTGGACTATCAATGTGCCAGTTGGGTTTAGGGAAACCTTGTGGCGGGAAATGAATGGTGCGCAGGCCATAGGGCACCGGTACAAGGGTAAACACGATCTTCTACGGACGTGCCCTTGTGGCGCAGAGCTGTCCCTCGACCACATCCTCCTGGGGTGTGTCCGATATGATCTGTCCGCGCTTGAACAAGTAATGCATGACAGGCTAGAGGAGGTGTCCCCTAGGTTGTATCACAAGTCTCTGCATCCGGACTCTTGGAAGCCCTCCCCTTGGTACCCCCTGCTTGCTCTTAAGAGGGTGGAGCAGGGTTCTGTCAAGCCGACCAAGGCCATGCTCAAGCCTGATAGAGCTTTCTCCGACTCGAGGAAGGCTCGGGAGTGGGTGATTGGTAGCTTTTTCTGGGCTGTGTGGAAGTGGCGGATGAAGGAGGCCAACGAGCCTGGCTTCCGGCTCCTACCAGAGAGACAGGTGGACACGCTTCGCACCCTGCTAACAGATGGTGACGGAGCAGTTACTGCAGCGATGCCGGGGATCGGTGGCAGGCCTCGGCCGCTGATCCCGGCTGGGGATCTCTCGAAGTTGCCCCCACCCGTATCTCACATCTTGGGTGAGGGCGGTGGCGCGAGACTCAGCGTAAAGGATGGGAACAATGGTACGAGGCTCAGCAGGAAAGGTATGTCGATCTTGCAGGCCTTGACAATGCCCGATGTGGTTTAAGGCCCGCGTCTGCCCCCCGGCTTTGGGCCCGGGAGATGATTAACCAGACGCGTTGCCGTTCTAGTTTGCATGCTGCACTCACCGGTTTTGTCTTGGGCCTTTCTTTGGTCCGATTCTGAAGGGGGGCCCGTTGCGAGGCCGGCACACCCCGCATTGGCACATGCCTCGTCGTCTCATGAACCTTTTGGCCGTCCAATGGTTGCTGGTCCCCGGTGTAGAAGCTTGCTCATGCTGGTGTCACTCCAGTGGTACGGTGGCCAATCTGGGGGCTTGCTTCGTGCTTGTGGTCATTGACCGCGGGTCCCTAGCAGGTCCCTAAGGGGGACGTTAAACTCTTTAAGGGCGGTCCGGTACGGCGCTCCTCACCACCCGCGGTGGGGAGCTACCTTGCCCATGTCGGACGGGAGGCCCCCTGCAGGTTTAGCGGGTATTCCCTTGGTGTTTGCGCCAGGGGCGACCCCCGCACTCCCGGCCTCGGAAGCTTTGGGCTGCAGACTCCTTCGGGAATCCGATGCCTTGAGAAGCTGTCTTGGTGCCTCCAACAGGCGACGGGGTCTTAAACCAGATTCCTGCAGGTGATGGTAGGGAGAGCTCTAGAGAGCAGGTCGGTTCCCTCGTTGGTGCGGGGCCCTGGTACAGAAGCTTGCTCGTATCAGTTTGCAGCGCCGCCTCCCTGACCCACAAAAAAATAAAAATAAAAAAATAATAATAATAATAATAATAAGTTTATTTTATTACACATAAAATGGTGTACGGCCGTTGGGTTGAGGCTGGTAATAGATAGAAGACTGTAAAATGTAGTACAGACAGTAGCGCGCGTAGTGTACAAAATTTAATTGCAAATATATGTTTCTACAATTACTGAGGTTGCGGCTGACTCAAGCACAAACGTGACATTCAAACTCCGCTCGCTTGGTGTCATCTTGGAGCTTACCTCAACCGGACGACCAGCGGACGCGAACGGGAAGACGCGCCGACAACAATATTGCAATGGGATTTTGTAAGTACTGTGGTAACCTGATACTAAAGGAGTTGGAGAAGTGGGGGAGTAGCCGTTGGTGCGTTTTGGCCGCCTTGAATTAATCTAGTGAAAATCTGATGCTAACCACAATGATACGCAGGAGCTAGCTTTGCATAGAATGACAAGGAGAACAGCAAACAAGGCGGGTCTGAAGGGTCTGGAGGGTCGATCGCAGACCGGCGGATGAGAACCGAGTTGGGTGGAAGCGCACTTGACATAGGACGTAAGACATAGGACGTAAGGGGCTTATGTGTCTAATCCAGGTATATGATGTGCGAAGGCAAGGCACCAGCCCTCCTCCAGTCACCTCGCGAGCGGTCTCAGCCAGCAACGCACCATCGCCGTCGCCATTTTTCGCCATTTTTATATGTAATAAAATTCATTCATAATTATGAAATTCATTATATATTATATTCACTTCGTCCGCCGACACACATTTCCAAACGGCTGGCCACAACCTCAAATGCGTCCTCAAACCATCAGTCATTTTCCAACATTTTATATGTAATGAATTTTATAAATTATTATAAATTATAAAAGCCATTATATTCGCCAACGACGCGCCACTGCCAACGCGCCATTTCAAACAACACGCCCCAGCCTCAGCGTCAACGCCCAGTCACGTCGTACATGGCCCCAGCCTCCTGCCATGTCATTGACAGATGGTGCCTGATATCTGTCACGGAATATCCACCCGCTGTCAGCCTAAGAGCTGTCAGGGAGCGTCATTAACGCGAAGTCTACGAAAACGAGGCTTCCACTCTTCCCAAAACTCCGAGAACTCAAGTTCGATGGAGCAAACGGGTTGATTAGTGACTTGGATACGTTGATTTCCCTTGCACCGCAATTGGAGCACCTCGAGTTT
>Ga0307515_10002342_pt1 | contig 41349 bp, 48 predicted proteins | sample 17_EM_MG_FD_194513 | JGI IMG/M metagenome (GOLD analysis project Ga0307515, IMG submission 194513) | Populus trichocarpa ectomycorrhiza microbial communities from riparian zone in the Pacific Northwest, United States - 17_EM | ecosystem: Host-associated > Plants > Roots > Unclassified | place... | reverse complement strand
GCGGATGGCACATCTGGAGCCAGGCCCGGGTCAGCGGCTGGCAAGACGGATCAATCGAAGGGCGCAGGCTCTCCTAGCCCACGGCATCAAAACGGAGATCCACTGGGTTCCGGGACACTCCGGTATCCCCGGGAACGAAGAAGCGGACCGCCAGGCGAATGTAGCCCGCGAGGCAAGGGGGGACACGGAGATAGAGCGGCCATACACCTCGGCCTCGAATATGGCCAGACGGATCTCTGAGGGAAGGTCATCAGCCAAAGCGGAGTGGGAAGCCGACAAGTGCAGCAAGCACTTCGGCTACCGACTCAAGGGCAAGGCAGGGGCCAAGAGATCTATCCCAATGACAAGCGCGAAATCGCTGGCCACCAGGTTCTACAGACTAAAGTCCAGGCATGCACCCACTGGAGTCTACCTAAAACGGTTTGGCCATCGAGAGAACGACAAATGCTGGTGGTGCGGCGGCGGAGGCAGGACGGCGGCACAGACGCAAGAACACCTCTTCCGCCACTGCAGCCGGTGGAGAGACAAACAAAAATTGCTATGGAAGGCGGTGGGAAAGGCGACGGGCTGGAAAGCGGGCAGATGCCGACACGTGCAGGTCTCTGAGCTGTTTTCTAGGGATGAGTGTGATCAAGCGGTGATGGACTTCCTGGAGGCTACTGAACTCGGGAAGTTCCCGCCCAAGTGAATGGTGGGATGGAGCGGGCAAGGAGGCGGACTCAGGTGCGGGGAGCGGCAGCTGCGGGCATATATCCTTTCTTTTCTTTTCCTTTTTCTTCTTGTTGTTCTGTTCTGGTTCTGGTCTTTCTTTGAGATTTCATTTGTCAGCGGGGATGAAGGGTAGCGGAGGGGAGCTCCGCCATCTAGCCGGCTTGCCCGGAGGCGGAGGGGAGATCAGGTCCTGTCATACTCTATTAAGAGTGCATACAGTATGAAAAAACAACAACAACAACATAGATTCGAGAAAAGTCCAGGCGCGGACGTTCCAGTCGCAAACGAGCAGGGTGACGAGGAGGACCTCAACAATGGTCTGTGCAGGGCTAGCGCCGACCTCGATGGACATTAGGTCCCGGTCGCATACCAGAGTGCTTTTGCTGTTAGAGAAGATTCGATTGATGTGCTTGATTGCCTCCATCCGTAGGTTGTGGTCTTCCGGAATTCACACGGTGTTGAACCAGTAGGAGTCGCAACCGGCGTCTTTCGCGATCTTGACGTACGCCGGTGGAGACACTTGTTGACACCCTCATGGGGTCTTCGGCCCTGTCCGTGGCTCCAGACGTGCGATATTGCCAGGGTCTTCGAAGACGCAGTGCAGTTTCGTAGTTTTCGTGCTTTGGCGTCCAGCACCACCGCTCTAGGACCAGAAATATACCAGTATGATGCTTCGTCCCAGGTGAGTCTTTTACATCCACCAGAGCATGGTGGGTCGTGCGCTGACTGCTCTTGAGCAACCAGTCGACGGTCCTGAAACCGGCCGCAGTCCTGGTGTCCGCCTCCACCGCAGGGCGAGTGGTAATCGTAGAGGCACCGAGCACGCTTATTGCTGTGTGCGGCGGAAAAGACTTGATGGAACTTCAGGAAGTCAAGCGCCAGAGAAACTCAACTCTTTAACAGCAGCTCAAAGGCCCATCTGCACATGTAACTGTCGTTGTGGAAGTCCCAGCCGTGGAGGGTTGCCCGTAGTGAGGGATGAGAAAGTGTGCTTGTTCCTCGCAATGCCAGCAGTTGGTGGAATTCCCCGGGTGCATCACATCCCAACGTCACCACCATTATAAAGTAGAAAAACAGCATTACTGACCGCTGCCATATATTCCATAGAAACGCCTGTACAATGTAGGTTTCTATGGAGATGCCCTGCATCAATGCTTGACTGTTGACCACGTCCAGAAGCTTTGACGTAGCGCTGCATGCTTCTTGCGAGACCAAAGTTCGGATGTTTGTTCCAGGTCGCAATCTGCAGAGATAGGTTGATAACGGTGGAGCTAACTGCAGCTACAACTTTGAGTTTTCTCCATTCTGGATGACTATCCGTCGACTGGTTACAGTATTTCGCGACCTCCTCCGAATTCCAAATTGCGGCATAGTTATAGAAATCAACGCGTGGCGGTGTACGAGGGAGTCTGGACAAGATCTGGCAAGCTCGCTCCACGACCACGTCCTCGTCTTCTTCGGTTCTGAGTCGACACAGCACAAGACTAGACAGTGCTTCATCAAGGATTGTGAAATGTGATGCCGGGTCATTCGCCCTGGAGACTAGTCCCAAACAAAAGGTTTGGATGCATCCCTGACGAATCGCGCTCGAGCTCAGAGTACTCGGGGTCTTCGCCTTGGTCCCAGATAAAGCAGTCGCAGTGATATGTTTCACTGTAGCAGTTATCGGTTTGGGAGATTGCTGAATGGGCTTCAACGCATTCCGCCATACACTGCATACACGATTCGAGGTAAAGGTGACTGGGTCCGCTGACAAATCTTCAGTCTCGTTGCATATCTGGATAAAGCAGGCAGCAGTCATGCTAGCACTGGGAGGTCGGAGGCGATGATTGAAGTACATCCTGTTCGCTTCGGGTAGAAACCTATGAGGCCATCAGCCGATTAGGCTCTAAATTAAAACCAGAGCCTATTGCATCCATAGAACAGACCTAGGGCTCGGTGCGATAGCTGATCTTAGGGTTCGAAGAAGATGGAAGACGAGCCTGAGGGGGTAGCAGACAGAGGCCTGATTTAAAGAACTGAGCGGGGAAGCTGGCGCTAAGCTTAGGCATACTAGCATACTTTATGGGGGGTTTGATTAAATAGATAAGCATGACATGAACCTCACATGGGGCTATCATCTTTGACAACCTAGTTTGACATATTTTCCTCACTCCTAGGCTGTTAGATATTTTCGGCTATTACAGTTGTTGACCTTGCAGTCCATTGCAAGCCTTACAGGTGTATTTGAGTGACAGCCTAATGGCCTTCATGTCAGCCTGTCAGGTTTGTCAGATTGTCAAAAGATGGCCGCTGCGGCAGCCATCGCCATCGTAGCCATCACTGTAGCAGCCATCGCCGCAGCAGCCATCATCATAGCAGCCATCGCCGTAGCAGCCATTATCTCAATTCCAACACTTGCTGCTATATGCTGCAGCAAAGGTGGGAAGCTGGTGAAATCTGCAGCTCTACACTGTAACTGAAAAAATTCTCATCACAGCAACACCCTCTACTACCGACAGATTGATGTCAGGTTGTTAAACCTATTAACCTAATCATTGTGCTAGCATTACACACTACTGCAAGCCTGTCAACTCTACCAACCTTCCCAGACTTTGTGCTGCCGTCAAATCAGACAGGTTTACATTTTGGTGTTGCTAACAGATTAGTTTTCCACATATCTGCCCGCAAATTGAAACAGCACCACATCAACTTAATAATACATGATAGCCTCACCTCAAACCCATGTGAGGCTTATGTACTTATTCGAGCCCCCGTAGTGTAAGACGAGACACAAAAAGCTGGATTGACCCTTTCGTCATCACCTGCGGGGAGGGTCAGGGTTACTATCACTGTCCTCCAGCGAGTTCCATCAGAAGACGGATTATTTTTAGACTCCTGGCCGCCCAGGAAAATTCTGCAATTCGTCAATCCCTAGCTTGAAGTTACTGGTTGGAGTACCCATAAATATTAATGTGGCAATGGTGGTAACTGAACTCATCCAAGCGATGACATCTATCTCCCGGATAGATCCCATGGCCGCCAAGGGAGGTGTGCCACATTTAGAATATGCTAGTGGCAACACCGAGTATCCTCCTCAACACTTGGCCTATTTATCACTCCATTAGAAAGTAAGATCCTTACCAAAACTGCTATCCAGCATTCAAAGTCCTTACATTAAAAATAACAGTACGCAAAACGGCCCACCCTATGATAAGAAGAGTAAAAATGTTCAAATAGTTGTTACATAACTCGGAGAACACTTTGAACCCCAAAACTCATTTGGGGGGGGGTTGGTAGCGAGTGCCGCCGAGCAGGTTAAACGATGAAGCACTATCTTCGAACTTTAGCGAATCACGAGTAAGTCAATTGTGTAGAGTAACCTGCGGGCAGAGCTGGCTTACAGCACCTCCGTGGCGTGGTTCGCTCCCTGGTTTGCAAGCTGTTATCCGGAGGCGCAGTTCATGATACTAAAATGACGTTCGATATAGGAGATAGTGAGCGCGTGTCAGCGCGGCACGGCGCTACTCAAGAAGCTGGACTTCACGAGCTCTAGAGCTTACACAGTAACCATACCCATAGGCTGGCGAGAGCATGATGAAAAACTGGCTTCGCAGGCGCACTCTTCCCTCAGGCTTCGTGCACCATCCCCTCGCCGGCTCGATGCCAACTTTGTTGGGTGGACTTTGAGTGCGGTCATCACGTGGCGTTGGGTTAGGGCTGAGCGGCGGAGCCGCATTCACTCTACTTCTTGTGTACGTGTCAAATAGATGAATAGACAAGTCAATATACGCATCACCAATTTGGCAGTTGCACCATAAGTCGACGTACGCTTCCCTCTGCGCCAGGATTGGTCCAACAAACTTTAGACGCATCGTCATGTCGCTACTATCGGGACCTCCGATGCCTATGAGTTACATTTTTCACTGGCGTAGAAATTCTGTAATTCCATTGTAGCGTTGCTCTTATTACAAATTTTTATGAACAGCATGCCTAGACATCTGCAGCATTCACTCAGTAAATAATAACGCAGAATCACTGGCTCAATCGTTCGACCAGTCACAAACCGACCAAACCAAAAGAAACACCCTCCATCATTATCATATTCCTCACTGACCCTCCTCGGTCCTGCCCAACCCCGCCGCTCTGAAACCCACCTCAAACACCCCCCTCACTGCATTCCTCAACTTCTTCAACTCCATTCCCCTTTCCCTTTCCTTCACATTCTCCACTTCCGCCTCGAAATACTCCAAAGTATATCTTCCTGTTAGCTCCCCCTGAATATCTCGTCGATCGCATCCCATTCGCTTCGCGATGAGCCTGATTTTATATTTTCCCACACCCCGGCTTCAGCTACGTTAAGAAGCAACTTCAAGGCTTCCAGTGTGCTGTTACAATATGAAGACCTGAGTTCTGTTCCAGCAACTCATGCTTGATGACGGGCGTCATTTCTATGGGTGATGATAAGCATGCTATCGATGCCATTCAATGCCATACATTATCTAAATGTTGCAGGAAGCCCTAAGGTTCATGATCGTGACTGTCTCATCAGACTTCACATCATGACTGCCCTTTTAGACTTCACACGATGCTCGCCCTCATGCTCATCATATATAAGACGCACCTTTGTCCGTCTCTCTTGTACCTACAATCAACTCACTCATCCACATCAACAGGTTATGAGCCCGGCGGTCGCTACTGACTAAAATCACCTATTTTTTTTTTCTTCTTCTCATTCCACAACCTTCCAACAACCTCGTCGACTATCAAGACCTCCGAAACCTCGAAATCACCGTCATCCCACTCTCACCAAGACCCCCGAAATCACCGTCCTCCCACTCTCACCAAGACCCCCGAAATCACCGTCCTTCCGCTCTCACCAAGACCCCCGAAACCTCCGTCCTCCCGCTCTCACCAAGACCCCCAAAACCTCCGTCCTCCCGGTCTTACAAGACCTTCGAAGCCTCCAAAAATCCACCCTCCCACACAATGACTACCGAAACTTTCAAGAGTGCTTATGGCAACATCCCTAAGTTAACCGAAAACAACTACCCCATGTGGAAAGAGAAAGTGCGGCGAGTAATCATGGGAGCAGATGCTTACGAGATCATGACTAGAGAAGAGCCTGAGCCAGAAGGCAATACCCGAGAGGGCTGTACCGAACTGCGAAACTGGGGAAAACGACGAAACAATGTGCAATCCATCATCTCTATGGGATGCTCCGACCAGATCCTCCCATATATCAAACACACTATCGATCCTGCAGAGATGTGGGATATCCTCCACGATCAATTCGATAACACGTTCTCCAAACTCGGTCGAACGCAGATCCTACGCACATTCCATGCCTGCCACCCAGCAAAAGTTGAGAAGATGATTACCTACTTCACTCGCCTAATCGACTACCGCAATCAGTTGAGCGGCTCTGCCGAAGAGATCTCTGAAGACAGCTTTGTCAATGATCTCTTTACACACATACCGAAGGAATTTGCCACGATGATCAACATCTTCGAACGACAAGCCCCGCCTCCCACCTCACAACACATCATGGACGCCATTCGATTGGACGAGGTGAAGGCGGCCTTCATGACTGAAATCGCGGATTCCTCGACTGGTGCCGCCCTTCGCTCTCAACGCGGAGGTTATTGTGGTCGTGGGTGTGGGCGTGGGCATGGTGGAAGTGGGAGATTTGGACGACAAACGACGTACTGATGCACCTACTGCAAGATGGGCAATCACACCACCGAAGCATGCGGCAAGTGGAAGCGCGCTCACAGTGGAAATGTCAATTCTGGCGGAAACGGCAATTCCGGTGGAAATGACAGCTCTGGAGGAGACAATGATGGAGGAAGCGATGAGACAGTGTGCTACCATTGCGGGATCCCTGGCCATATCAGACCCGACTGTATTCACTACAAACGAGCAAAGGAAACACAAAACCAAGTTCGCAAAGGCACAGCTTCAATCACCACCGGTGGAGATCGAGATCGCCTCTGAATATCCGGCCATGCTCTCACCACCTCCTCCTCTGCCCATTCAACTTGGGTCATTGATTCCGGGGCCTCTCACCTTATGTGCAACAATCGCAGCTCGTTCAGGTGATCCAAGAAACTACGGTGACCCATGCTCGTTGAACTTGGTGATGATAACACGGTAAGTGTAACTCATCATGGACTTGTTGACACTACTCAGGGCTACGAGATCGATCCTCTTTACACACCTACATTCCGTCTTTCACTCTTCTCCGTCAATCAACTGGACTCCACTGGATCTACAGCCACGTTTGGCGGCGGCAAATGCTCCATATCATCGGCACAATCATAGACCACACTCTCCGGTCATCGTGTCAATGACCTCTACTTTATTTCTCCCACTGCCAGCGCACATAGAGCATCAACCTTGGATGCACTTCCAAGCACACCTCTGATCACAGTTCCAAACACGCCTTCGAGCACCGATTCAAGCACGATCTCCAAGTCCACTTGAAGGAAGAGAACTCGAAGCACACTCACCAATGAATCTACTAGTTTATCTCCGACCACACCTCTGTCCTTGCCTCTGAACATACCTCCAAGCACACCTGCCATCTCATCTCCGAATGAACCTCGGAGTGCACCTATATCTTCCTCTCCAAGCCCACCAATTGCCGCCACAAAGTCAAAGTCCACTCGAAAGACTCTCACCATCTCACAGTCAAGACTATAGCATCGGCGGTTTGCTCACATGCACCCTATCTCCTGTGCATCCAGGCCACGCACAAGCAAAAGTTCATTCGAGCAAGCTCATCCCTGAAGCCCAGCGCCGAAGTAAATTCGGTCCTCGATCAAAGCCCTGCATGATGGTAGGCTACACCCACAATTCAACGATATTATGGAGGATTTGGGACCCAAAATTTCAAGTGGTTCGAGCACAGTCAGAAGTCATCTTTGATGAAGAGCGGAACGCATACCTTTCATGCACCACAGACGGAATTGATATTTTTGGACTGCCAGAAGATGCAGAATACATTGAGGAACTTCATACTGGAGATGGACTTCTGCGAGCGCAGAATACTGCAATTGGAACCGGTGGAGATGGACTTCTCCGCAGCCGTTCCAAGGATATCAGTGGAACGGGTGAAGGCCACAGAGGTGGTGACCACGGCCACACTGATGATGTCACAGATGACCATTGCCATCTGCCCGATGACCATACTCATCAAAGTCTCCCTGCACGTACAGGTTCGAGATCATATCCTCCTGCCGAGGGTGATACAATCATTCTCGCACACAGTCGTGATCATAGCACGCGCGAGCCACCAGCGTCGAGACAACACATTGAGCACAGCCAACATCTCCGCCACGAGAATCACACTGCCCGCAGCCATGACCAAGAAGTCAACACAATGGCTACTACTACCATCATTGATCACAACTTGCGTTACGAAAAGTCAAGGCAGAAGCTTTGATAGCATAGATGCTGGCACCAACTACCATCAATGGGGCATTGACATTTGCAGAAGCTATGGCAGGCCCACTACAAGAATACTGAAGAAAGCAAAACAATCGCATGTCTATACGATACAAGGCATGCCTAGTTATTAAAGGCTATGAGCAGACAGATTTCGGTGAGACTTACACTCCTGTGAGAAAGCTAACTACCTTGCAATATCTCATCTCTCTAGTTGAGAGATGTGGATGTAACATTGACCATGTAGAATGCTCACAAAGTCTCAACACCCATGGTTCCAAATATTGAACTCGATATTGCCGACGATTGGGGGGAGAAGGAACTCGGCAAGGACAGTGTCAAGCACTATCATGTGATCGTCGGATCATTGATGTACGCAGCACTTGCAACGCTGCCAGATATATCATATCCAGTCGCTGCTCTCTGCCGATACAATTCCCGTCCATTCACCAGCCATATGACCGCAGCAAAGATATTGCTCCAGTATCTCAAAGCCACAGCAGACTTTCGACTGCACTTCAACGGCAATGGCAACGGCAACAGCAATGGCAACTACGGTGTCGTCAGATTTACAGACTCTGACTGGGCCCGCGATAGCACCGACCGCAAGTCTCAAGGAGAACACGTCTTTCGCACGTGTCATGATGGCGGCACCATATCATGGCAGTCTCAGAAGCAAGACCTCATCGCCCTATCAACACTCGAACCGGAATACATCGCCTGCTCCGAAGCCTCCCGAGAAGCAAGATGGCTGCTACAGTTACAGAGAGATATCCACGGCTCTCAGAACCAAGCATCACTGCCATCATCTCCGCTACTGATCTACTGTGACAATCAGGGTGCCCTCACACATATCACAACCGGAGTGATCAAGGCCAGAACGAAGCACATCGATGTATGCTACCATAATAGTCGAGATCTACATGCTCGCAAAATCGTGGACTACTCCTACGTACACACGAACGACAATGTGGCCGATATTATCACAAAGCCACTCACCAAAGCGAAGCACATGAAATTCACCAAGGGAATGGGACTGTGGTAAATACGAGATATATATGGAAACGGAAATTGACTTAAGATTGTTTCATGCATTGTTTGTTTGTTTATGGATGGCCATCCACAGGCTATGGTGGTACTCTTTTCCCTGCTCACACAGTCACTTCTCATGAGTCACAAGCAGGGTTTTTAAGGAGGGTACTATGGGAATTACATGCAGCGCACGTACGCTTGCTATCATTTGTTTATGGATGTTTCAATCATCAATCATGTCTGGTACTCGCATTTGTTTAGTTCTTGCTTCACGGAGTGTAGCAAGAGGGGGGAGTGTTGCAGGAAGTCCTAAGGTTCATGATCGTGACTGTCTCATCAGACTTCACACCATGACTGCCTTTTTAGACTTCACACAATGCTCGCCCTCATGCTCATCATATATAAGACGCACCTTTGTCCGTCTCTCTTGTACCTACAATCAACTCACTCATTCACATCAACACTAAAAACGAATTATCAACTCGAGCACGTTCAATACAGAGTAAACAGTGGGTAGCGTGAGAGTATCACGATTGACCTTGTATTTGCCTCCGGATGGCAAACCTTTACTCCCGAACCCACCATTCTAACAACGTTCCCTTATTCGCTTCTACAACGTGCGCTGACTGAACTCTTTTCAGTATCACAATCCGTATTACAACCGAGAGAGATATATCTAGTAGAAGTCGCTCCTCATGCATACCGCCGTAGAGATTATGGTTACGCCCATCGCTCTCACCTAACAATCAGTCATGTAGCAAGTCTTGATGGCGGCTACCAAGCACCCCATCAAATGCAAAAATGGCGATTACACAACAACCACACAATAGAGAGTGTTGTAAATAACCAAATAGACCCTTTGGGGGATGGAGAAAAATGATGGTATGCAAATTATAAAGGATTGTGGCATTGTGTATCGCCTTATGATCACTTTTTGTGCACAAACAGTTACAACATACGTCACAAACACTGCAACCACACAGCAATGGCAAAGAAATAAAATCTGCCCTTTGCCTCATGAAACTTCAAATATGTAACAATCTAGATATGCAGTTCAAAAGATGTGTTAATGTAGTGGTGTAGAAAGGTCTCCTACTTCGTTTAGTGACTTATAGACTCCATTTCGGTGAGACTTTAAGTGAGTGAAGTAAGGCTCGTAATAGCATCGCAATATCTCTACCCAAACTTATCCTAAAATTCTTACAACACCAAATTTTTTTCAATTTGCATACCATCACTTTCACCATCACTTAAAGGCCTGATTTGGTCTATTGCAGCTCTCTCTATTGTGTGGTTGTTGCGCAATCGCCATTTTTCATTTTGGTGGAGCGCTCGGTAGCGGCTATGTCACCAAGACTTTTGCTACATGGCTGTACTGCTAGTGCTAAAATTTCTAGAACCGCAGGTGAGGGTTAATATTATAATCTACAGACTATTAATATTATTGCCGAAAGTGTGCCATAAATGGGCTCCGAAAATTAAAATATACGTCATTCAGCTATATAGAGCGGTATATATATTACTACATACTAGTTACCTATGCGATTGACTCAATTCCAAAGTGATTCCGATTCCATTACTCCTACTTCCCCGGTCATGCAGCCATCACTCGTCAACTAAATAGGCTCTTTCGTTGTGTGTATACTTAGATTCTCCGTAAGATTTGCGGATATGGGCGTATGGTATACAGCTGAGCTAAAGGTACACTGTTGCGTTGATGGGATTTAACTAGTGGTGAATAGCTGAGAGTGCATATATTCGTACGAATTCATACACAGAGCTCTTTTAATATACGAACATAGATACCCACAATAGATAGACAATCAAGTCTATCAACCATCGAAAGTAACTTCTTTCCCGGATGAGACGGGCTTCAACTCCTGGTACAATCATATACGTTCAAAAATAACTATTCTTTACACGCTCGATTATAGATTGGCCACAATAGTCTGGCGGTCAATTACACCCGATTTGAAGACGATCATTCATACATGATGCCCCACTACTCCCAAGGTGACTTTTGTGACCAATCTACCAAACCGAGCGTCTTTATTGGAAACCCATAGCCTTACATATTTGGGACATAAAATGTGGCATTTCATTTGGCTGCGGGGTTTCCAATTCCAAGTTGAAACGCCTGGGTGATATATCTTGGAGTTATGGTGGCTCTGCGGAAAGCGTGCTTTCCATCCGATCACTCCCGGATGGATGGGCTACTGGGAAGACTGGGAACTCTGAAAGCTGAAGAAACGCACACTAATTTCGAGCGACTGCTATCTCATTTTATTCGAGCTGGTGGCCAGCTATCATGCATGAAATTCGGCATTGTGCTACATAAATGTTACACCTACGCACTTATAAGAGCAGCTGCCCAACTCACGCCTTTTGAAGTGCTTCTGGCTGCTCGCTCTTTCGTAAAGACTATCACAACTAAAATGATAAAATGACTTGTATCTACTAACTACATAAGCTACCCACGCTTTGGAAACCCATATGCAATGAAATCCGCGCAAATAGATATATCCCGTGTATATCTTACACAAAGTTGCTCGTGTCACTCAAACCGACAAAATCTGGCTGCTATGCGCGGTGCTAGGTACCCAATAGACGACTCCTTCTCATTCCCCCAACCCATGGACATAACCCAGACCTGCACGGAACTCTACCGTCCAAGAGACAGCAATAAAACATATGGACTAACCCCGGATGATCGTTTATGGAACGGAGGGACGTAGAGTAAGGTCCGCAGACGGGGCTCTGCGGCTCGGCCCGCGACTGCGGTCAGACGACCTGTTCCTTCAGGGGTATCCTCATCGGTGAATTCGGACGAACGAACACCCGCACGGAGAGTGTACGAAAAAGCGGATTAAAGAAACCCATTTAGTGCAGAATTTTACGCAGATAGAGTGAGTAGAAGAAAACGAGAAAGAAATCTCTGCAAACAAGAGCTTCAAACTAGTTAAGCAACACTAATTAGAACTTGGGCGTGGAGCGAGAGAAAAGATTTTAAGTATACCCCGAATTCAAAGTGAACACTTGTGTATCGACAGAACGGGGGGGGACGGGATAGAAGCGTATAAAGGGGCTCCGCAGTGAGAGAGCCAATTGAACGATCCGGAAATGCAGTGCAAACCTCTGGACCAATTAGACTATTTGAGGTTGAAGTCAGTCCGAAACGACAATGCAATTAGTGTACAAACGGTAGCGGTGTTCTACTATTCTTGTCTCATCTAACTCCCGGATCTCGTCAGCAGCTAAACTTAACCCACCAGTCCCATAATAATTCGTCATTCTTTCCGGCCTGATTCAAGTGCAAATCGCTAACTCCCTCCTCTGCCAATATGCCGTTATTAGCTTGCTTACATCTGCAGGTACCAATATACGCATCATGATTACTCTTCCCCTCCAATCCACATCACCAGCAATTACTCAACTCACCTCACTTCAGAATATGAACCATGTGGTCGGAAGATTGGGCATTCGATTCGATGATTTCCGAGCGCCACCGAAGATCAGTTCCTTAAGTAGGCACTTACTCCTGACAAGCAACAAGAAGAGCCAGCGACAGTGATGAGATATTGTGAAGTACGTGCTAGGGCCTTGTCCTTTTTCTTTTCGACCTACTACTTCTACGTACGACTGTGACATGGAGGTTCGAAAATTCGTGGAATGATTGTAAGCACTATCGAGGTATATGCGCGAGCGTTCGTATTCCCCCTATTTTCATGCATTGACCACGCTGAGTCGGGTGGACGAGTGACATGCCTTGATACTGTCCGGAAATCGATGCTTTGATTTACTGCTGATACAAAGTGAACATGATGTTATCATTCATGGGGAATGTGCTTGCGATTATTGATTTTATCCTCAGGTATTTGTGAGCCCTTTGATTAATTACCCGAGGATCTGATTCTGGAATGGGATGCTCAAATCCAATTCAGTTTTTGTAATAATCACTGTTGGCGCTTGCGGCTTTGCTAATATTCCCACCTGGAATTGACTCTGCACCTTCTCCCACTACCATTGAGATGCAGTGGTTAGGGTATACGCAACCATTACAATGCCAGTTTGTTTGATTGTTTGAATCATGTTGTATTCGACCATTACTGATCATGACATATGTATATGTCTTCCACCGCCCCACCCCCAAAAATCCCAATCACTTCCTCAGGGTTTTCAGCCCCTTGGCAAAGTCGTGAAAGCCGCAACCTCCGGGCACATTCCCGTCCCCCCGCAATAAAGACCCCCGGGTCTCTACCCGGCTTCCCCTAAACAACCTTACCACTCCGGACCGCCTCCCGGATCCTCCCATTACAGTGCCAGTAGAAGGCGGTTAGAAGTAAGAGCGGAACCATGCAGTTTTGTACCTCGAAACCCCAGGAATGGCCCGTAGCTGTTATCTGCAGGGTTGCGCAATTGGCCGAACCAACAACCAACCACAAGGAAGCCCATCCCACTTCGTACCCCCTCCCACTCCAACATCCCTCGCAAACTCCGCCACAAAAGACAGCACACTAAAACGCAAAACGATGGAGCAGTTGGGGATTGAACCCAAGACCTTTCGCATGCAAAGCGAACGCGCTACCGCTGCGCCACAATCCCTACTGTTTGTGGCGTGGTCATGCGCGATTCTCGGTTGTGGTGCGCGGATGCCAGGTAGTTTGAGGCTGCTGCATAGTACGTAGCTCATCGAGCTTAACTTAGGTATTAAGCGGTGTAATTTGTACGGTACACTAGGTCGATGTAGATTTTGCACAACGATAGAGAGGCTAGTATTCTCCACACCTGCTGGTGGTAGTCTTGGTCATTGAGACGACAGTGAGAGACAACTGTACTCCACTAAAGCTAGGGTTCCATCCGGCTAATGCATCGCAAACATTCAATGGAGGAGTCTCAGGAACAAAGGATACGTAGTCAAAGTAAGACATATCTCTACCTCGCGGGAGTCTGAATATCTGCCGGAGACCTCGAGTTATATCTGGAATTGTTCACTCAACTTGTTCTAACCGTCATACCCAGGTGCCTATGGATTTGGGAGAACTTTAACAGCGATTTGTAAAAACATTAATCGTTCATACTCCATTGGAAGAAGCCACCTGGACACAGGGATTGGGCGAGTGATCGGCCGGAGTCTAGGAATACATTAGAAAGGTCACGGGAGTCACCTCGCTGGACGGCAGTTGTGGAAAGTCGAACCGGGGGTTGAGAGAATCGGTGGAATTCTGGCTGCACTTTGTCTCTCTGGCTGTTTTGTTCTTGCTTGTTGGGTATGTGCCAATGGAGGTATGACCTTATCATGCAATGTCACTCGAGTATAGAGTACCTTATGCCTTTATTGCATATCTGGTCGCAAAGGGTGGCAAAAGACCGCGCAACTGTCGCCATTCGCTTGTACTATATACCTCCAGTCTTTTTTCTCTTTTCTCTTTATACCATAGTCTATACACGCACGCCGGTTCTCCCCTCCATATTACAGCACTATGTATAGTACGTACTAGCTTTTCTCGGATTTGATATGCCAACGTTCGATTATTAGTTCGTTCCGTAAATGGAGATCTCATTGACCTGTCCAGTTGATCACCACCTTAAAACGGAAATGGCAACAAATCCGAGGTAACTGAGTGTGTAGGAGAATAACTTCAGTAGAAATAGAACCACCGACAACACCAAACGTGAAAGCCTAATCCATAAGCTATCGCTATGTAACGACCGATTGAAACCCTCGGACAGCTTCTAGCTAAAGTCGCCAAAGGCATGGTACATTATTGGGCGGCGGTAATTACAAACTATGGCTGAACCAACGCTAAGAGTGAGTAATCAACCTAACATTGCCGTGTCACCAAAATTCTTTCTGCTTATGAAAGCGCATCACGCATTAAATAATCACGACGCAAATTTGGGTAGAACGAAATAATCAAATCAAGTCATGTCCGCGCCCGGTTTTAATGCGCTAACACTGAATCACTCTACTAGTTCTTACTACATCGCGGTTCATTGCGACATCTACCTAGGATTCCATTGGTTTCAGAAGTTGACCGTCGCCCAAAAGGAAATTGCAACAACGTCGACGAAATTGGGAGCGTGGATAGGCGTTAGGCAGCCGCTTCATGATCACTTCCAGTCTGTCTAAAGGGACGAAAAGGTATAAAAGAGACGTTGAACTCCCGCTCTAGAACGTCTTTCACCAAGCTCCAAACATCAATCTCCAGCACTGATAATACACTCTACCGCTCAAACCTTGTGAGGCCATTTCAACTCTCTTAGCACGTTCATTGCTAACGTTATGATGAGAGTATCCACTCCCAACTTCACTCTTCATCACCCTACAGTCTCCGTTTCTATCCACACCTTGATTGTAAGGCGAATGGAACCCCCATCCACGACTAGAACAAAGAACCTAACCCCTCCAGATCAAATATGCTCGCCCTCAGCAAGCTCACCCTCGCTCTCGCGACAGTCGGCTTCTTCGCCAGCGTTCATTCCAGCGCCATTCCTGACGCCGGACTCGAAGCTCGCGCACCGACCGGCTCGGGCAACGTCTACCTTTATGACTGCGGGAACTGCAAATGCAACGCTAAGGACCAGAGGACGGGGTTTTCGGGTCAGAGCGACTGCATTGTCCCCAATGGCGGTGCTACGGCTGCGGGCCTCACGGGAATTAAATTTGGGTCTAAGACGACCTGCGCTTTCTATAGCGACGATAATTGCCAGCATGAGTACCAGAGCGCGGGTGTGTATAGCAGCCAGACTTGGGGGTGTACGGCGGGTGATCAGAGGATTCAGAGTCTCAGGTGCTGGTTTAATGCGTAAGAGGATGTTCCGGGAGATTGTCCCATTACGTATGTTTGGGATTGCTCGTAGGGTTATAGTTAGGAGGATGGTTTTATGAGGAGTGGAAGATATATAGAAATTGGAAGTCATGTGTTTATTTTGTTTCTGTAATATCTATTCGTCTCTTGCTTCTACCCATAGTATCGCTCAGGCTATGGGTTTGGGTGTGATAATTGATGAAAACTATGGATGAAAAACGCCCTCCGTAATCCTTAGCCACGAAATTATACCAATACTAGATGGTGATTGCAAGTTAATGTGGACTGGTCCAGACCGGTGGTAACATTGTCAGGAGCTGTGGTATATCTTGTTGCGACATGGGAGACCCGAGTGCATACACTAAGGTATAGAGAGAAGAGATAAAGCAAGACTCGAGATATATACCGGAGACTTGTGTGCCATCAGCCCCGGTTATACTGAGCTTGTATTAGGACTGTAATACATATCAGGTCTAACATTCAACATATCTGGAGCTCGAAATCTGTCACCTAATATTAAGACTAAACCCCCAGACTCTACAAGCAGTGTTCCGAAACGGTCAGATCGAACTCCCGGTAATCCACAGATGGGAAAACTAGTCAGATGCCGTTGGGATTTCAAAAGCCGCCCTTGGCGTAGAGCGGCCTGATTCAATGCTGTAGATATCTAGCGCATTCATAGAGCTTAAAGATATCTAGGCCAAGGAAAATATTATAGTCCCTGACAATATCTAGTGCTGGGGAAAGCTACTGATATATTTCTGATTTTACCCCTTGGCTTAGAACAGAATACAGCAGAATATATAAAGGTGTATGCTCTGATGTTAAAACCTCCGAAAAACAGGATCTTTGAGCATTCTGGTAGTGGATGCTTACCGCAGCTGTGCCGATAGATTTGTATCACACACATACTTTTGATCCTCGGTTGTCAAAAATGCCTAGATATCTATATCCCAACTAGATAGATACCCATCGATTCACAAACCAGCAAGATACCCCAGATACAACCGCCCTTACACCGATCTGCTCGGTCGAGTCCCATATCTGACCGATCTGACCGGTTTGGTTCGGTTCATTTACGGAAAATATTCTGTTACAATCTCAGAATTCATGGGAGAGCGCATTCAAACATCCGCCCTACCACCCGCAAATTTAAAATCTACATGTACTGTAGTAGTATTACCCGTGGGACAAGTTTCCCGGGAGGTTCCAGAGATATTATTCTGGCAGTACTACCTGCTTCAAATTTCTGCACTTGGGCACTACTTGCATTTAGTTCGGTAATGTCGCAAAGTTGTAATGCAACGTGCATGAGTGCTAAAAAATCTTCCCTCGAGGCACATTCTTTTTGAGTCTTAGATGTGGATCCTGAGAGATCTAATGCCGGTAAAGCGAACGCACAATATCCCATGTATTTAGTACCAGGACTATAAGTCACAGGGTGTACCTTTGAAGTACTTTCGTAGTAATAACCACCAAAATATGCAGGATCTACGACACCTCCTGTTTTCTATACATCTACGAAATTTATTTATGGTTGCCCTAGTAGTGCACGTAGTATCGTCCTCCATGCTCCATACCTTAAAACTTAAGGTTTTGTGGCACTCATGAATTAGCAACCTTGGGTAAGCGAAACTTAGGAGCGGCGAAAGAAACCGGAAACGAGAGCAAGGCTCAGTTTGAATTACCAGATTCCAGGGTAGGTATCTCGCAGTATTCAAGTCTAGAAACAGCGGTGAATACCGCATTCGACCTGAAATACATGAATTCAAAGTCATCGCAAGTCCAATGTTCACGACGCCTCTCGGGGGCGAGGTTTTCCATACAAACACGAGTCGTTAAAGGCACCATTGAAAAGCAGCAAAGATTCATGGATTGGGCTTTAGTCTTTCCGGCGTGGTGTTTCTGTGAGAGTATACTGAGAAAGCGAGACGTTTCGGACGCTGAGATTGATATACTATGATGTCACAGAGTGATGCAATAGCATATATCCACCAGGTTCTCTCGTTCCTAGTTGTCTAGCCACATACTTGCAAGCTCACAGTCGGCAGAATTTATTTCGCCATCACACTAGGCACGAGAGAATCTACCAAGTGTACAAAAGCATGCAGAGCCGAGCCTAGCCCCGCGGGGAGAGATTATCTCATCCTATCCCATTGTCAACGCTGCAGACTTTAGATTAATGGAGGCAGCGAGTCTGTACTTACAATTGGCGGCTTAATACGAGGATATGATGAGGGGAAATGGATGGGGCTGATCTCAATAGTTCCAAACTCTGGCTCGAATTCACACTTCGAGCGTACGGCTTCTGCTATGAGTTTCCCAACCAATCACTTTTTATCCACGAAAATGGGCCACGAATTCATCCGTTGCGGCTCGGCTTCCAGTTCCTGTTTGCCACCAAGACAGGTTCCCGCGTTCCGCGCTAGAAGTTCCGGCTTACTTTAGGTGCTTGGGCAACAATTTGTCTCGGCTATTGCTCAACAGTTAGTAGAGAGTTTATTCGAGCGTTGAATCGGAAGCGCACATCTGAGATTATCTTGAATAAAGAAATCCCAGTTGTGTTGCAATATGGGAAGAAACGTGTATATATAGAGAGAAGAGAGAGGGAAACAGACTCGAGATATATACAAATTAGTTGAGTGCTTTGTGCCTTACTGGCTAGGTGCTTTGCCATCAGCTCAACCAAAAGTCAGTTCGGACAGGTCTATATGCAACAATTTGTATTGCATGATAGGTATCTGCCTTCTCATGGCCGAAGATGAGTCTTGCATGGCCGGGGGTGAGTCTCGTATGACCGGAGATTGCTGTCCGCCTGAAGGGTCTATACATGGATGCGTACGCACGCATTCGTACTTGTACTCTCATATATATGTGGCCTTGTAGCCCTCTCAGATAGGACACAATCAAGTTTCTCTATCATCTTTACTTTGAACAATTTTGTTGAAATGTACTGATTGCTAGAAGCTTATATTCTCAAGTGCAGGTACATTCGCGATCTTATATATACGGTGTTCGGAGTATGTCTTGTATGTCTTATACGCATGCAAGCGCATTTAGCTGGCATCTCTAGCTGAGTCTGGAATGACCATCATCTTAGGGAATGACCATCATCTTAGAGAGATTATGCATCAGCCCAACTGAAGCCATACGCCAGGGAGGTGGACCACCATATATGCAACAAATTTGATGAATCCGAAAAGAGGATGAGATTCTATGATCTAATCCCCAACATGTCCTGTATCATATTCTCGATTTTTGGCTTGTGGACTCTCGCGGGTGCCTGATAAGTTGAAATCACTCACCAGTTCTGCGAAATGGTATCCTACTTGTATCATATCGATCGATCGGGAATGTACGCCGGCACCAGTGGTCAGAGACTTTAATAGATGATATTTTGTCACTATCAGAAAGGTTCAAAATGCTGTCAGCTGGACACGTACTTACAAAACTACGTGCCAGTTAGATGTGTTAGATATGTGGGGGTTTCTAGCTGAAATACGAATTGGCACAGGCAATATATAAAAATCCGTCAACTCACATTCAGGTTCGGCATCATCCTGTTCCCGTTTAGCGGGTCTCCGTCCCTCACCAGCTATCTGTACCAACTTTCACGTTAAGCGGAGAGCTTTGTAAATAAGTCGGCTTATATGTGAAGTCAATTTTGCGTAGCAGCCGCCGCAGTTGTCAAATATGTCAATTTGCCTATGTATAGTAGCGTCTCAAACGTGAGAAACAATGATATCCAGCCACGAGGAAACACCGCAATAGATCCCAACATAACCTGCAAAAACCTACACAAACAAAAGTAAAGACAGAAAACCCCCCCACTGAACTATTTTTTGATTTCGATTGCTATAGGTCTGCTTCATTGTTGAGAGTTGGACCCCGGGAAGTGTAGGTGGATTTTAGGCGTTTTCTCACTTATACGACGCTACTGTACATAAGTACTTAACTAACTGACTCCACCCTTCTCCCCACTACCCATGAGCACCATACAATGGAGTGATACTGGTATAGAGGTACTATACAGATTCAGCAGCACGGTTGGGGTTAGCATGCATGGGCAAGGAGACGCAAACGCATACATATGCCAGTGCGAAGACGAGCAAGGCCCAACAAAGTATTAGTGCAACGGGGTAAACGATGGGTGGAGGTGATTTATGAAGATAGTGACTCGAGACGGAGTGAAGTTTCCAAACGGTGTGATAGAACCAATTACTTCCGTAAGCACCAGATAAGTCGACTTATTTGGGAAATTTCACGCTTTACAGTCCAGCTAGCTAGTTTTACCAATAAGCCACCTTAACTGCCAAATTGCCTCATTAATAAATAACCAGCTTATTTATCAAAGGTTCACTTATTTGAATTTCAGTCTCTTTTACAAAGCAGATTTCTTGACGTATAAGTCGCAACATATCTGTTTCTCCTATCAACTTAGTTAATATTCGCCAACTACGCAGTCAGGCGAGAGTAGCACTGGTAAGTCGATAAAAGAATGTCTTTTAACAGAAGATATCAATATTTGAGAAGTCGAAAACTAGGTGATATTCTATGACCCAACCTCTTCCAACTCTACCTAGAATAGATGCCCACTCTGCCATAAGATGCTCTATTCCTTGCTTGATAGACCCCTGATGAAAGTTTTTGAGTTGAACTCTGCCACTGATTCCACGAATTAATAGCTGGTGCCCAAGACCAGTACCAGCATATACCTTAACAATCTCACCCCTCTCGCGAACGGGTGAAACATACTTTTCAGGTTCTCCGGTAGGGAGTGGCTAATCAAATCTTAATTCAGTATCATTACGTTGCCGATTTCTTATGGAATTAACTCGCTGTCAATCTGCAGCATATTACTAGCAGCATCGGAACAATCTGGAAGCAATGTGACTCTTCCTCCCTGTCACATCTGCACGTGTTGGCAGAGTGAATTCTTTAGGAGAACCTGGTTCGTAGTTCATTAGAAGCGGTTGTGCTGACGCTTCAGAATTTCAAAATGATACCTGGCAAAGCTTGTTCGGCCGGAAGTAACAACTCCAGCAAAACCCAGACCAACAAAGGCGTGTGCTTGCGGAATTGACGGACCAGCTCTCGTACTCCAACCCACATGGCTTAACATAAAAGTGGAACCCTTTCCGAAGCCTACTCCGATCTGCCCACAAGGCGGTTTCGCTAAAGATGTGGGAATGCTACTGTGCCACGTGTCTCTTGCATACGCGAGGTTGCCTTGTTACGGAGTGGAGGGTGTACACCGATCCGCCGGTCCTGTTACCCCGCGGTTCGTGATTGTGGGACAGAGTAAAGCTTAAGGGGCGTACGTCAGTCGGCATCGTTGAGTCCCACTTCACTTTGCTGCTACACTCTGGAACAGAGCTTGCGCAACTGCGAGGAAGCTCGCCCAAGTACTCGCCGCCGGTGTTTCAATATCACAACGTAGCAACTTTGTTGCATATATGGATCGCCGCCCTTTGTGAGCCTTATGGATCGTGATATCATCGGGCTGACGACTCAGCTGGAGATGCCAGTTGAGTGCGCATGCATGCGTATAAGGCATACTCTAGATGCCGTATATAAGAGCATACAAGCTCCCACGTGGATAGACTCTATTAAGAAACTAAGCTTTTCTCTCATTATTGTAACAAATTTTAAGGAAGCGATATCGGGTGATATTTGATGTATCAACCCGGTGAGTTGATGTTTTCCAACACAAGTACAGTCGTGGCAGGATCTTTCACGCTTCAAGACATCATGCCGACGTACCCGGGAGTGGTTAATATCCTGAATGATCTAGTTGATGATGTTGGTGTTCCAACGTAGTACGAACACCACTTCTCAAGCAATATGTTCATGACGTAGTTCCAACGTTTCCATACTGACTACAGCCCGTCATGATGGCAGAAGAGCGGAAGTTTATCTATTTCTGTTGTATACTCCACCTCGTGAACTCTTTTGCATTAACATTCATGTTGCATTGAGCCAATCGTGCACATCTGTCCTCGCCTTCTCTGCCTGACCCAGATTGGCGAGTTGCATGTGCAATTACTGCATTGCGCAGGTATCTGTCAGCATGGCAACCACGCTTCGCACATCGTTCCTGGCATCTGTCAAATCCCTGCATAACTGTACTGGAGATCGCTGCGAGGGTTGGGATTGGACATAATATACACAAAATACGCACCACAATCCTCGGAGGATCGTATAATCCGGTGCCGTATCTTCAACGGCCGCGCGGCGGAACATGCCGGTGTAATGTTAATCTCTTTCTCTCGCGCCAAGCTACCGCCGAAAACGATCAGGTGCTAGCTAGAGTCTTGAGTCGCCCCCTATATCCCCATGCCCACAAAACCCCTTCTCGCATCCCTCCCTTCCTTCTCACACTCACTCAGTCAACCCACACACTCCTTTGCCGTCGATATCATCACCATAGTCATCTGACCCAAGTCACTCTTTTGAACCCACAGCATATATTATACTAATAAATAGCTTCAAATCTCCTAATAATCCTCCCCGAATCCACAATGCGTTTCGCAACCGTATTTAGCACCACCGCGACCCTCCTCCTCGCCGTCTTCTCCGGCTTCGCAACAGCAGAAGACACTACCGCTCTTGCGAACCCCATCTCGGCCCCCCTAAAAGACGTGGTCATTAAGGCCGGCGTCGCCTTCACCATCGAATGGTTGCCCACCGCCGGAAAAACCGTCACGCTTGTGCTCCGCAAGGGCAAGGACGTCAAATCTCTCGACACATTGGAAGTCATCGCTAGTACGGCCTCCCCTCCCCCCAGCTATATGGACACTAACGTGCGCAGAGGACCTCCCCAACAGTGGAGCTTTCATCTGGGTTCCCTCCAAGGAGCTCGCTGGCGGCAGCGACTATGCCATCCAGATCACGTCCACGAACCCGGACACCAGCAACTACTCGGCGCAATTCAAAATCGACTCCTCTGGGCCCGGAATCAAGGGCACCACCGTTGTTCCGAGCACAACCCGCAGTGTCGCTACCCCCTCGTTCAGCGGAAGTGTTCCAACGTACACCGGTGCGGAGGAGAGCGCGACGCCGTCGGGAGCGGTGGAGAGCCAAGGTCCGAACTCGGGCGCCAAGGGTTTGGTGGTCGGATTCCAGGGTTTGCTTGTCGGTTTGGTTGGTGTCATGGCGGGGGCAATGTTGTTATAGGGAGTAGAGGCTGTAGGATAGTTAGTGGGCGTGTGTATGTTAGATGTAAATTTTTTGAAAACGGGATCTCTATGTGCAGATCTAAACGCGGGTTGGGATAGAGTGCTGATCGCCACAGTCTGGACCTGCATAGTGGAGTTAGTGGGAGGCTTAATCCGAGCTACCATCTCGCTAGTGGTCCGTGAGAGCTAATGATTCCTGTGACGAATAGGTGCAGAACGTGCTACCACACAATAGAGAAAACCCATACATAGAAGTCTAAGGTATTTCTATCGATTAGGAATTCTACACAGCGGTGTTGCTGCAAGTCATTCAGGGGTGCAATGGTCCTCCGAGTGGTACACTTACGTTCGCTCGGTCCGTCTTCGGTACTGCATCCGGCAGAGATCGACTTTCCAGTCTGCTACTGCAGATTCATGTTTTAACTGTACAGGTTCTACTGTGTACATATCGACTTTAACTGCCTGTGCAAGGTGCTGTAAACGGCGGGTGCTTTAAACACTCGGTTCGGAACCTGTAGTGCTAATTCATTTTTTCTCAATTGGTCGGGATCTTCTACCTGTAAGAATTCATGCGCTGTACTCGCCGAATGTTCAGGTCTTCGGACACCCTGTCAATGATTAGATGACTCCGATAAAGGTTATGTCTTATCCAATAGTCATCTAACTTTGATGTGTAGTATGTCGCCAAGGGCGCTTATGATGAGGTGTCGGGAGACTTGAAATCCGACAAGTACCCGACACTTCATGCATACACAAGTTCCGGGTGATACCTGCGGGGAATCGCTTTAATTGACGAACATTTATGGGAGTATACGCAAGTTTTTCCCGCCGAGAATGAATACCGGTAGTGAATTTTGAATTTAAAAAGCCTGGAGGTTCCCGTTTGGTGAGAGGGCTAGTTGGCTAGCCTGCAGTTTCTTGGTAAGTGTGGGGTAACGAGGGCTGACATGCCATTGCGTGTACAAAGGCGAGAATTCGAGCTCCTACTAGGTGTTCTTCAATATACCCTATCCCGCTCTATGCTACGATCTTCTAATAGAATATAGCTTTCGCTAAATGACACTGCAGTCTTTGCTACCTCCCTGCCGGTATCTTTGCGCTATCAAAAGCGCGAAACATACCACCCTATACAACGATAGGAAGTTGTCATAATTTTTGTGCTGCTAAACCCATTCCGACGCTTCCTTTGGAACTTGATGGCAAGCCAGGAGCTGAAAATTTTCGGCACAAGTCCGCGGATGCTATTCCGCCCTTGCAATCTGAAAACGGTTTCGATAGCTCGCTTCAACCCGCACACATCGATCCCAAACAAGTACCTGCATAAGAGCTACAGAGGCAACCACCCGATAACATGTTATACAGCGTCTTACCTGTCACTCCGACCACATCCTTGACTTCGGAGTTTAATGTACGGTTGCGCATCCGCATGTTCCCGCCTTCAGGTTTTAATGAACTCCCAGGCGCCGATCTTGTACGCTAGATTGCACCTGACAGATGTTCAATATTGCGGGGAAGTGCCGGTGGAGGAAGTGTTAATCTTCGTAGACGTACTACTGTACCGAGCACGATGCTTCGGACGTCACGCGTCACAAATGCCGCGTCCGAAGAGATTTTATTCGAGTTTTCGCCCACTCTTGGGTATTCGATATTGAAAAAATCCGTCACAACCAAAATCTCGTCCGAACCATTGTGCTCGCAACAGTGCCCTACATCGATGCGTCTCATGCGAACTGTGGGACTGCATATATCCTGCATATAAAAGTATCGCTATACCAGGTACATACAAACCACGAATCGACAGAACTGCCGTTGCGAACAGCCGGAATAGTGCAATGAACGACAAGTTGCTACCCTCCCGTTCTAACGACTCGTGGATCGGAGTTCCATTTTTGGAATGATGGTTTCCAACCTAGAAAAGGCAGATAAATCCTCCTTCTCCAATATAGTTGTGAGATGGTATTCAATTCCGGCTCTGATGCCAATGAAATCTAATTTGTTTCTTCATTCCTTGGACGACTTTCTAACATGCTCTTTTACTGTGTGTACCTTGTGCTCTGCAAGCATCCACATTATTTACGGGGGTCGCTCGAGGCCCAGGTGTTTGCGGCATGAGTGAGAGGATGGACACGGGACACGGGGTGCTGCGCGGGGCGATAGCAGCCTGCCTGGCTGCCAAAACTTAAAGATGCGGGGAAAGACTGAGTCTACAGCAGCATCTAACCCTACTCAACCTCTAGCTAGGGTACAGCCTAGCTAGAATACGCAAAAGTCTCGTCTCGGAACCCGGCTGGAGCAAGTGGCAGGGGTCTGTGATTCGCCTTGGAGTTCGGTCAGGAACAGACACTTCGATCATTCTCAAGACACTTGATACCATTTCGGCTCGCAAAACGTGCTGGTGGGGATGTTTATCATGGCCCGCTTCTGCCGCCACGGAGATGGCAAGATTAGATAACAGATAAGATAGGCTTTGATGGATAGTCAGAACCGGTAGTGATTTTGCCTACGGATGACAAACGATGACTTCGACACAACAGGTTATCACTTCCTGCACCATGCCGGTACGGCTTGTTTACACTGCGCTAGCGGGAGGGGATTGAGCGATTATACGCAACGGGTCGGGAATTCGGTCAATGCGTTTACTGAACGCACAATAGACGTATCACGGTAGCTATTTCCGTCTGCCTACACACACGGAGCCTACTATTGGGGAAGGCATGAGGCCAATATACACATAATAGTGCGGGGAGAAAATATACACCCACTACTCGCGGCTCTTCTCCGGTTTCCGGCCATACACGACGTAGCTACTCGATCAGCACCATCCGGGGTATGGGTGGGGTGGGGGGACTTACAAGTAGTTGTAAATATGATACCTCTTATCTTTGACGGCCCTGAACGCCTCTTTGAACCTCCTATCAGCCTCCTCCTTACTCATCCCGAGCACCCTCGTGAACGCAGCCATCCCATACGCCGCCATTCCCGCTTCGCTCACCAGCAGCGTCATAGCCCCAATCTGCTTTATCGTCTTTTCTTTCGGCCACGGTCCCCACGGCTGCTTGGTGGTGTATATAGTAACATCTTCGAATCCGGCCTCAACAAGAAACTTCCGTAGATCCTCGCCGGTGACGTGACATGGCCGCCCCAGCTTCCCCATCGCCTCGGCGAGAAGCTCGCAATAGGTTTTGACCGGGTGGTCGACGGGCATCGTGTTATCGTCGGAATGGATTACACCGCCGAGCTCAGCGAGTTCGATGTACCCGCCGGGTTTAATGCAGCTGGTGTGGTCAGTGAGGTTTAGTTGTGGGGGGGAGGAGGACGCACTTGAACGCTTGCTTGAGAAGCTTAGGCCAGCCGGTTATGGCTTGTGCAACGTTACGCGCGTGGATGAAGTCAAAGGAGTCCAGCTTGTGCGTCCACGGTTGTTCTGCGTCGTCCTACGAGGCCGATGTTATTTGTGACATAGAGGTGGGGGAGGGGGGGCATACGACTTCGAATTTGCAGTTCGGTGGAACCCAGCCTGGTTGCGTTGGACTATAGAATCATAGTTAGCATTCGCTCTGTAGGGGAGTGATTGGATATACCTTAAATCTGTTCCGATGACCTCCGCTGCGGGATATCGATCCGCCATGCTATCATCATTATTCCACATGCTAAAAAGACCGAGAGTAGACATACTCGATAGCCCAGATTCCCGTTCCGGTGCCGACATCTAGGATCCGCTGCGGGTCCTTCAATGGTGCTTTATGGAGTTGTCGATCTAGCATCAAGAGCATGACTTCGTGGTGCATATCCAGCCTTGCATTGTCCCGTTTAGTGGTTTAAATGAGAGCGAGGGAGGGACAGTGTGCACACCGGTTTAACTCTATCTCGTCGGTGGGAAAGAGGTTCTTGTCGGTGCCAAAGTAGGCGTGGTAGCGACGGCCTGGGGGATATTAGTTTGTGACATACCGGAGGTGTTGAGAGATACACACCATTCTCTTCGATGTATTCGTTTATGGACGATGTTAAGCTTGCGGTGCTTGTATCATAGCTGGAGAACAGATATTAGGAAGAGGAAATTTAGAAGAGAAATGTTGAAGCAACATACCCAGAGGAAGCATAATCCTCATGGTCATCATTATACTAACACAGCCTGAATCAGCTGCTGCGGATGGAAGCTGTGGGCGTATCTTACCACCGCAGGGTCAACCTCAATCTGGGTCTCTTGTGTCATTTTCGGGTTATCGTGTTCAGGAAAGTCGAGAAGATGTGTGATGGAGGGTGGCAGACGCTCTTTCTAATCCTACGTCGGGTATATAAACAGCCGATCATCAGACGATCTGCCGTGCAGGGATGATCGCGGGTGGTAGACGCGGGTGAGTACTAAAAGACGCGGGGGGCAGAGATGTGGATCCATGAATGCGCAGCCAGTTCGCGGAGGGCATATCCTGGTACGGGGTTCTGGTGTATAGTCGCGGAAACAGAGTAATGAGACGCACACCCGATCAAGCCAGCGACACTCTGTAAAGCCGCAAAAACTTGGAATTGCGGGAAAGATCGAGAGTTTGATCTTCGATTATCAACTCTACTTAAACCGTGATTTTGTTGGGTCTGTTGATATTATGACGTTGGTGATTTCGTGTCATCGCTTTTTTCGGCAACTGTACCTCTCCACCGCAATACTGGAGACAGATACCTTGCAAGTTTATTCTCTGTGCACCGGTGCTGAGTATCTGCGCGGTAAACTCGATGCTAGAATAAATTGAGTTTCGGATGGGGGAGGTCGCTTGCCTGCTAGATAACGTACATAGCCTCTACCGACATATGTATCTAATATATCTTTGCGGTTCGAGCGCTAGGTTCTGACGGAGTCGTATGTTCACACTTGGCATGTGCAGCCTGCAGATATGAACCGCAACTACCACGCTGGATCTCATGACGGTCACCGACAAATTCTCACTGGGAATCGAAACGCTTGCGCTATTATAGTGTAAGCTAACCGCCGGGCAAGGATTCGGAATCGTATCCACCTGATACAATCCGGGGTGTCGGATTTGAGATGGTGATCGGCTCGATGGAGAGCTTTTCGGTAGTTTCGTGTAGACAAAACATTGGTTCGAAGCTTCATGGAAAGGAAGTTTAGATGTCACTCCCTATATCAAGATAATATAATCTATCCCAAAGAAATCAGATTAGAATTATGATTGACATGAAATTTTGTATGTTCCGCATCTTGGGCAGTGGGGTAAATTGTCCTTAGCTACTCTAGATTTAGTTAGTCTAGATGTGATACTGCTCAGCTGGTAGTGTTAGCGGTAATGAACTCCAATTCTTCTTCTACGAAAGTTAATTTTACAGCTCAATGGCTCAAATTTGTTAGAGTGTTAAACGTCAAAACCCCATACTAAGATGAGTCCTCGAGAAATCGGGGCGGAATTTCGATTGATCCGTACAATTTTATGTTCCCAGTCCAGAAACCCAGAGTGACTTTTGTCAGATCCTTATTACTGCAGCGAGAAGTTAGTCAATGGTGCAATGCGGCTCTGCAGGTACTGCTTACTTTGGGCCAGCCGACTCAAGAGCGAGCTTGCGGGCATGTGAAAATCTCCTTGTCGTACTGTCTTAGATTAGATGGCAGATTACCTATCAAGTTCCGGATACCCTGTTAAAGATTAGATGGGCTGATAAGATTTTCTCTGGATGTTTTGCTTATAATGGGGTGTCTGGAGACTTGAAATTCCGGCGAGCAGATCGTTCCGGTATCTTGCCCATGGTCTCCTTTAATCGTTTCCATCTGATCTTATCGTCCAAACCTGAATAGCTAAAATGCGCCTCAAACTTGAGTGGGAGTTAGGCCTACTGAGTGGGGCTGTATTCACCCGAAGTATCACGCGGAACGACCGGCCATTGTAAGTGTTGAAAATATACTGATTGCTCTATCTCGAGGGCCAAAGACCGTATATGTACAATCTACCATATGCGTACGCGTATGCTCTGTCTAACATGAGACACATCACCCTGGTCCTGATGCATATCCTCATAGAGTCACCATCTCCATACAAGTCTTCATTCTCATACAAGACTTCAGACGATGCTGAGACTCACATGCAACATTAAGTATGGAAGCATAACGACTTTCTCTCATCATGCCTGACTTTGTTTTGAACCGGTTGAAGTGTACTCTACTATAAGTAATCCTCAATCTGGTTCTTTGATACTTATGTTGTTGTTGTAGCATGCTCGGAATGATTCCTTGGCGGGTTATTCCTTCGGCATCAGCCTTACTGTCCTCGGCGGGGACGAAATAGCTCACATCAAGGGCGTAATCGCCACGACCGCTAAGATTGTCTCTTCCCTTGCTTCTTTAGTCCAAGGCTATGTTCAGAAGCCGATGGCGATTACTGGAGAGGAGTTCGAGATTGAAGGACCAAATGGTGCGCACAATGTTGTAATGGACCGGCGGGGTCCAGCACGGAGGAGGTAATGCGGTGTCGAGAGCCTTCTCCATTGGCCATTGAGGTTTGGCGACGGATGGCGGCGTAGTGTGCATAGGTTCTGCCCTATCTTCACTTCACGGGCGTTGTTCATGGCGGTACGTACCTCGGAGCTGAACCGGCCGCGTACAATGAATGGGATGGCTGACCATATTGTTCATGTAGATCTTCATCTGGGAAATATCGCTTTTGCGCTTCCGAACTTGGACTCACTGAGTGTCGAAGAGCTTTACGGCTGCATCGAAGAATCGCAACATATCCTTCTTGGCCTCCTCGACTCCGACTACTACTATGAGGACTCCAACAGCAGCCACAACGAATCCCCCAACCTCCCCGGCTAACCCGCTTAGTCTCGCTCTATACGAACCACCACTGATGGTATAAGAAAATATATAAAGAGAAGTTAAGGTTAAAGATTATGGAAAGACTTTGTATAATGTGTAGCTATGCGAGCATGGTGGTTCTTTAAGATAGCCCTTCTTACTTTGAATTCTTACTTTCACCCATGCTCGCCCAGCTTACCGGAATCATCGCCACAATCTCCTCTGCTGTTAATTTATTTTCCGGCTCAAACCTCTGCATTGCCTGCATAATCCTCTTTAACACAGCTTCATCCTCCTACTCTAGCATCTATCTCTTATCTTCTCTTATTATCCTAATCTTCTTATCCCAGTTCTATATGTGTCTCGTATCGCGCTCCACCAACCCCCCATCCTCCGTAGGACCACTATCTCGGCCTCGGTCACTCTAAAACACCTTACAGTACCGCTCTGGAAACCCCTCGATCTCGTGTCTTGTAGCTATCATATTCGTTAATACCTCTGTCCGCGTACCCATGAACATGATGAGCAGATTTTCGTCGCCAAGGAGCTTGAAAGCGGTACAGGCAAATGCCTAGTTGTTGATACTAGGCGTGATCTCAAAGTGCGGGAGGAAGTTGCAGAGGAGGAGCTCAGGAGAGGCGCAGTGTTTTGACGTACTGGGGGTGACTTCCGGGGCTAAAATGGGCAGTCGGAAGGATTCGGTAAAGTCAAGGATACGGATGTGTTGCGACTCGTTCGTGGTAGCTGCCCACCCATGGATGGGGCGACCGGTCCTGGACAAGGGCGGTTCCTTGAATGGGACAAATAAAATCATGCAAATAAAAATTTAAAACAATAGCTTTGCCTATAAACAAATAAGTACTACTGGAGATCTCTTTTACAAGTCAGCTGGCTTTCACATCGCTTCTATGTAAATGTATAAAAATTGGCTTTGCTTTGCTCAACGTATACTGCTAGCTACTTTCTCACTACCTCCAATACATCTGTCTTTTGACTTCTTTAGACTGTTGAGAATTAGATTACTGCACTCTGGTTCAGTGGGAGGAGTGGTAACTCTGAGCTGCAATAATGTTAGCTTTGATTCACTTGATTTTGCTTCGCTTCACTTCTATAAAACCACCTTCATTGCACCCTAATTAAATTACTAGCTTTCAATAGTCTTCCTAGAGTAGTAGTGCATATTTAATCTGCATACTTCTTTATTTTTTCACTTGTCCCATTGATGGAAGCGCCCCATCCATGGATGGTACTGCCCGCCATTGGATGGTGCGATTCCATGAATGGGTCAGAATAGATGGGTCTGGGTTCGTGGATGGCAGAGTAGTACGGAGACCACAGTCATGCTGAACTTGGAGGTACGATGAGGTAAGTTGTAGAGTAGTCTTAGATTAGATGGTAAATTAGATAAATCAAATAGAGTGATCTTATAATATTCTCATCATCGCCCAAATCACTTGAGTGGAAGAACAAGAGATGGGATAATTCGAGCACAGTTAAAAAGCAACAATCTATTATTAGAAGCTAGACCTAATCGAGGCGAATCGGGTGAGAATAGTGTCTAGATTTACTTCTATCACTCGGAGGTTATAACCCTAACCCCGTACCTTCTTGTATGGAGCAGGCGGCCCTGACCTTATGTCTCGCAGCTGTGTGACAGACTAATATCTCAAGCTAAAAAATCTAGAGGAGAGGTGTAATTGAGCGGTGTGACACAATTGTGGTATATCACGCGGGTTCTAAGTTAACCTTTAATATCTCAAAAGCTGTACTATAACATTGAAAGACAACCCTTAAATCTAGGATGCCGTGATATACAAGTTCCGAACAATCCATTGCCTACATCTCGTTCGTGCTCGAGTGCCATCCCGTTTTGGAATTCTCAATCTACCCCGTCTGCCTCCAGACCCATGTGCTGACTGAGCCTGGACTTCGAAACCCCTCCGAATGTTTCTTGCAGAAAAGTCGTTTGCAGACTGGGTAATGGATTCTCTATGGTATTTATGGTCCGATACTAGTACCTGTTAGTTATAACGCCAATGTTTGCTGAACCGATGTCAGAATCTTCTGCCTACTCAAAATTTGGGGTCGCGAAATGTGCTTGTCCGTACCATTATGATGACTGTCGTCAAGAATGGCCGACCTTTCACAAGTATCCGTCCGTAAATGCCTAATTAACGTACGCGTAAGCCAAGTGGAAAGCAAGGTACAGTATAAAACATCCTACCTTCAAGTTCTTTTCTAGTCGGCATATAACAGTGGTGTGGACTGCATCCTTATATTCGCAATCATTCAAACTCTTTGACTCCGAATTGATCCCAGAGTTGAGTCCTTGCGAGGAATTTAGGCCATCGATGCAGTGCGAAACTGCAAGTCCATACTCGAGGCCAGCAGACGTAAGTAGTTCACCGATGAGCTGTTTGGCAGTCTGGTAGCCGACATTATCGGAATCCGTAATTTCAAAGTCGCTGGTCTGGGGATGTTGTATTCTGAGCTCTTCGATAGGGTGTTCGAACCAAAGTTCTACCAGAACGATACCGAGTGAAAAGAGACTTTGTTCAACCGGCACCAAGGCAGAAGTTGTGAATGGTTGTGAGGCGTTTTGATGTGATGAGTGCAGGACCGCCGTCTGAAGGGACTGCGCGGCTTCAAAGTTTCCACGAACAAAAGGTTGGTCCATTACTGGCTCTTGGTGAGGGATTCTTTTGCCACCTTCCCCGTAACGCAGACTGGCCTTTTGGGGAAAACAGATGTCTCGTTTACCCCAGTTTTCACTCAGCCACTCGCTCCTGTGCAACAGCACCACCGCGGTTGCAAGTTGTACCCCCAATTCCAATCGTGCCCTCTGCGGGATTAGTCCAGGCTGGAGAAGTCTGTCGAGGGTTACGACGTTTCGAAAGTGAGAATATGTCGGCGTTGAGAGTGGCCATATCCGGTGCCACCCGTTGCATTCGTCGCCAAGAATACCCATGCAAGCTTTTGTGAGTTTTCCAGAACACTTTTTGAGAGCAGCACACAGGTCGTCTATCTGATTATCGACGGTATTGACGGTTGTCGGTTGTGTAGATCGCGATGGTGTCGGGAGAGCTGGTTCTGCGAATAAAACCTTTTTCCTTGTCCTGCTTAGGCCCCTAGAAAACCGTCGAGGTTAGATCTTAACACAAATGGTGGTACTGATCTTAGTACGTACGCTGTGATTGCGAACTTGGTAACAGTCCTTCTGAGAACTCCCTTCACTTTGCTTTGCTTGATTGGGTCTTGTGGCATCAGTAGATCAGCTCTTGTATCGTCCTGTGTTTCCTCCTCGAGGTCAGCGTCGGTGGCGGCGGGATGTATCTGGTCCGTTGAATCCCCACACTCAATCGGCTTACACTCCGTAGGCTCAAATTCCAATGAACGCCAATCCCACGGAAGGATACTTTTATTTTCCGTAACGCTCTCCGAATCAAAGTGAAATAGAACCGTCAACCGTAGACCGCTCGGAAAGTCTTGATTGATTTCATCCACTGTAGTTATCCGTAGTGGTAGACTAGCGATATGGGGTGCTCGACAATGACAATCATCATCGCGAAAGCGTCTCCGAAGGACTCTGTAGAGATTCATCGCGTGGTCGCGGACACGGCAGTAATTTTTGGCGACCGAGGATTGTGCGTTAGGTATGTAGGCCGTAGTTCGCGGTCGTTGCATTGTCAAAGCTTGAAGGTCTGCGTTAATTTTGTTAATCTCGTTCAGTATAGCATCGTGTTTTCTCTGGTCAAGAATGAGTTTGATTCTTTTCCATTGCCGTTTCTGATGCTTTCGATCGAGCAGCATTGGCTGTAGATGTCAGCGGCTAGCTACGAATTCATACGAAGCACCGGAGAAGCAAATCTCGGTACCTGAGAATTTTCGTCCAGACCAATGCCTTTCCTAAGACTATCAAGTAACGAGTTCAAGGCGGCCACTGCTTCGGTGAACGATTTTGCTGCGTTTAGACCTAAACACCGCTCGAGCCCATTCTGTAAGTTTGGATCTTTCCACCCTTCCCCGCTAACTAGTGTCGCCAACTGTTCAGCCGAAACCATTCCCTCGAGGAGAACCGCGCAAGTATTCTCGAACTTTGACCTCTCCATCTCAAGTTCCCGGACGAGACGTTTCAGCACTCCTTCATACTTGTAGATTTCCTTGACCTTTTGTGCGGCGTCCAGGTAAAAAGCTAATCCCCTCACCACGAGCGGGAATATCGCCAATGCCAAACCAGCTGTCTCGATACCGGTGACCATTATGTTCTTCGCGGATTTTTGGAAGGGCGATTGAAGTTTGACGGGAGCCTCCGTGCGACCCCTCTTTGACGTGGCATGCATTTATGCGCGGTGATCGTGTCTGATTGGATCGAATATATAGCTTCGCCACCTTTCCAACCACTCATATAGTCGTCCTTCCCTCGACATCCAGCACTACTGTTTTTTTCACCGCCATTGAAATTTGAGGCTCATTGTTCCCAAGCCCGTGCATGTCATCGGATAGCTCTTTTATCGGATACCATCATGCCTCCATATACAAGTTGCAATGCGGTTATCAGCTCTTCGTTCCGGATGTGTGTGGACTCTTTCAGGCGGCTTTTCGATTCGTTGGAAGAAAGCGACTCCGGTGAGAATTTTGTGAGCCGCCTTCGGGATGAGACGGGACGATTTAGAATTTGGGCCGAAAATGCTGGTGCACATCGAACTGGCCGAGTTTCGCTAGATCATCGTCTTCGCGAAGCATCAAATGTCAAACGAACAATCCTAGACCTTCTGGTTGCCCTCGATGAGGATTTGCAGAAAGGTATCATCTGGCGTGCCAAAAACGCTGTGGAGTTAACTTAACATTACACCTAGGCGTTGCAATTGTGTCTGGTCTTGACGACTCGGCAACTAAAGAAATGGAATCGTGGTCGTTAGACTCCTCGGTATCCTCGCGGGAAAGTGAGGATCTTGCAATTGCATCCTTACCCGAAACCGACTATGAAGCGAATATCCACCCAGTGAGCAACTTGGAGGAATGCTTCGTGGATATAACCCACGTGATTACTTGCCTGTATGACTTCTCCATCTCCATCCAGAATCCTGCCCCTAGGGATCGACTGCAAAAATGTTCGACTATTAACGTTTCCCACTATGAATTTTGGGACATCATGCATGTTTCACACAAATTCCAGAGTGCGGATGATGCTTTGATAAATCGCCTTGGGAAGGCAAATACTAGACGACGTCAGCTACTAAAGTACCATCAAAAGCATCACAAGACAATCGCCGGCCCTCCTGTGCTATTTCTACCCCAGACTAATCAGCCGAGCTTAAGCGCGAGGGAGGACGATGGCATTAGCGACGGCAAAGATGACGTTGGTATGGAGGCAGAAGCAAAGGTGCACGTGCAGGAAGACTCTGAGCATCTTGGTTACGTCACTGAAGAAAAACCCGAGACCATTTTCACTGGTCGCCAAACTCAGACAACGGTGTCCACATATGTGCCGCGAACTCGAGATCCCGACCTCATTGAATCGAGATCCGAAGCAGATCAATCCGAAGCAGACCAATCGCGCACGTCTTTTGCAACCTCCATCGGTGGGAATCAGAGTATCCCTGTCCCCTCTCCGCCAGATGAGGAAAATTCCCTTAATGGGGAGCCTTTCCAGTGCAATTTCTGCTTTTGCATTATCAAAATTGACAATCGCCGATCCTGGATGTAAGTCCAATTTCTTTACGCATTAGCCCTAACCCTAACTAGCTCACTATTGCTTCTATAGGAGACACGTATTCCGAGACCTTCGGCCGTATATATGTACATTCAACAACTGCCCACGATCTAACCATCTGTTCGAAAGCCGCACAGAGTGGTACCAGCACGAAACCGAACTCCACCGAAGGGAATGGCACTGCAAGGCTTGTGAGAAAACGTCTCCAACCCAATCTGCTTTCGAACAGCACCTACGGGAGCAACATTCTAGTCAAATAAGATTGGACCAACTGCAAACCATGGTCAATAGGTGCGAAAGGCCAATTCAATCTGCGCAAAAGTGCCCTTTATGTGCAGAGGAACTCCTCCCGAATCGCCTCCAGCGGCATTTAGGGAAACATCTGCAACAGGTTGCACTGTTTGTGTTGCCAAGGCCAGAAATGAATGATGAAAATTTGGGATCTGAAGGAGCACTGGGTGGTAGTAGGGATGAAGGGACTGGGAGCAAAAGCGAACTAGAATTTGCAACAATTAGCTCGGTTGGGAGTAGTGAACAAGGGACTGGGAACGAGGGCGATCCAGCATCTACGTTAGTTGACTCTGTCAATGCTAGAGACGAAGAGACTGGAAGTACCAGCAAACCAAAAGCTGCGGCAATTGACTTGGTCGGTAGTAGAGATGAAGGGATTGAGGGCAAGAGCGAGCCAGAACCTGAGCCAACTAGCTCGACCAGCCCTGGAGATGGTGATCCCACTGCGACAGAGCAAGCCGTTGGAATTAATTGTGGAACACAGTGAGTAGATCCACCAAGGCATAATTTGCGTTGTGCAAGGTGAAACTGATATTCGCTTTTGCTGGGGTCGAACAGTGTCTCCTCGTCAGGCCATACAAGGTATTATTTAGACGCCGAAACGTCAAAACCAGAACTGGTCATCGGGATAGATTTTGGAACAACGTGAGTATACCGCCATTCCTGGAGGTGAAGCTAATATTTGCGCGTGTTTGAAATTGTAACAGCGATTCAGGTGTCTCCTGGGCTGTAAACTCTCGGGATCAGAAAGTCCATGTAATTGATAATTGGCCAGACCCACAAGCTCGCAACCGAACAAATTACAAAGTGCCGTCTGCTGTGACGTACGACGTCTCCGATCCGTGTAAGCTTATCAACTGGGGATTTGCCGCAATCAGAAGGCAAGCACATGGGGATGGCAGAAGGGTATCAGAGCCGTTTACACGGTTCAGAACTCTTCTTCAGGAACCGAGGAATATGACAAAATTGGATGTGGAGGAGTTGGGTACGCTAAACCGACTCTTGGAGACTTACGGCAAAAATGCCAAAGATATCACGGTCGACTACTTGCGCTGTATCTGGAAGTACACAGCAGAGCAGCTAAAGCCCAACCTGGGCGCAAATTTCCAGGAAGAATACACTATCCGAGTGGTTTTAACCATACCAGCACTATGGACCCTTAGCACAATCAAAATGGTGAAGGCGTTGGCAATTCGAGCGGGATTGCCAACTGATACGGATTTTTTGCTAGAGTCCGAAGCAGTTGCGGTAGCATCTCTCAAAGTGGCGGCAGCGAGAGCCAAGGTTGGAGGGGGAGATTTCGTTACAGTTTGCTTCGCGGATGTAAAAAAATGCGTAAGATATATTTTTCATCCGAAGAAATAACAGTGTGCTGATCTGTCGTCGTAGGATGTCATTACTTACGAAATACTCTCGATAGAACCTCTGAGAGTGAAGGAATGTGTAATGGTCGAAGGAGACTTTGGTGGTTCAGCTTACATAGGCATCATTTCAAACGAAACAATGAAGCTGGAAATTAAGCTAACAATCCGCTAGACAAAGCTTTCGAAAGCTACATCAAATGTTTAGTTGGACCGACCCAATACTTTGGGCTACGTGACAGAGATAAGAAAAACATGATGCAAGACTTCGAACTAGGGATAAAACACTTATTCAGGCACAACGGTCAAAGTGGAATGCATGTGATTGATCTACGGGGAGTAAGGGATGATATCCCCAACGGTATTCACGATGAATCAATAAAGCTCAAAAAGTAAGTGTTTGCTGGACGAATACCCATACAAATACAATAACGCTGAACATCCGCTTAGCGAAGAACTGAATAAAATTTTCTCTCCGACGTGTTCCAAGGTTCAGCGGCTTATTGAAACGAAGCTCCGGCTTGTGGATACGCAGCTCAAAAACGATACCCCAGGCAAGAAAAAAACAAGTGCAGTGCTTCTTACGGGAGAATTCGGGGAAAATGTATATCTTTTCGAGCATCTCGAGGCCAAACTTAAGAAGAGAGTCAAGCTACTGCGTGGAGACGGGTAATTTCTTGCATTCCCAGTGTCTTAATTTCGATAATCTGACCAACTGGAACAGGGCATTGTCAGCTGTGTGCCGAGGAGCAACGCATTGGGGCCTTGAGCGCTGTGACTCGGGTAGTGGTATCAAAAAGGCCCCCATTATTGAAGCTAGAAGGTCACGATACGGCTATGGTGTCATTAGAACATCATCATTTGATAAGAGTAGAGAAGGTAGTTTCAATGTGAAGATGGGCCAGTCGATTGACTGGCTACTAAAAAAGGTATGTTGGTATAGTTTGTTATACTTACGGACTGGTACATATGGTCGTGGTAGCCCGGATAAGGCCCTCCTTGCATTTTTTACATTATCCGGACCTCTTCCCCCTTGCCCCTCAGGAAAAATGGCTGACACGAGGCAGGGGGACGAAATCATGGATGGCCACAAAATTGAACTAGACTGTTACCGGACTATCGATGTCGGGTTGTTAGAGTTTGGATCTCGCAGATTCTACGACGTGTTCCTGTACAGCGACAGTGATAAACCGCCTCAGAGATGTACCGATGGTGAGTACGCACTTTCGTTCTCATTTGCATATGCTTACTTGAAATGATAGCAGAAAATGTTAAACCTCTTGGGTACCTACCGTGGGAGGTGGATTGCAAAAGGATTCGATGGCACGAGAAACAGATCGAAGTGGAAGGAAAACAGCTTAGGAAACTCAAGTATACCCTGGTGCTTAAACTGGGCCCTGCTATGATGGAATTTGGTGCGATCTACAGGGGGAAAACGGCGGGGATAGTAGAGATGCCCTATGATAACGGTGAAAATGCTGACGTACAGCTCAATGCTCTCGATTAACTCGCGCCTACTCTTGGAACAGCTGTTTCGCGTTTTCTTTTGTAGTCATATTTATTCGTGCTCAATGTTTCGAGTGGGGTTATGAACAGTGGTTCGACGGTATCTTAATTTACAACTCCCAATTTGCATCTGAGCTCATTTAGTATGTAAAAACAAGCTTTTCCCCGGGAATGCGAGCAGTTTCCGACGGTTGATGGGCGGTGGTGTTTGGGCTGCGGGGGAGTGGGTAGGGCTGCGCATGTGCATGCCGGTTGATCCGTCCACACCGCGACATGTTCCCTCGTCATGATGTGACGGGAAAGCGGCATCTGATTAGACTTACCTCAGAAGGACCCCGATGCACGTGTCCTTTCCAGCATTGCGACTTGCGACTTGCATTTGATTGGCCAGCACTCGACCGCGCCAACTCCCGACCTTTTACTTTTGGCTACTGCAAGGAGTACTAATTACAAGTATTTTGGTCGGTGATGTGCTGGGTTGCATTGCCCACGCACTTGAAGAGCGATTATTGGCCGTCGGTACTGATAGCGCTTGTTAACTACGTGGGTACTTGAGTACTTAAGTACCTCCTGTAGCTTCTATTACTCGAGAGCGAGTGCTTTATACACGTGCACATCATAGCCATGTGGAAACGGGAGTTCCGCAGGGGTCGCCAGTATCGCCAGTACTTTTCGTTATATACCTTTCGGGGTTGTTCGGCCAAGTTGAGAAGAAAGAAAAAGAGTGTGGAAGTGAGGGGATATCTTTTGTCGATGATGTGGCATGGGTGGTGGAAGGTGAAGATGTGGGGGAATGCACACAACGACTGGAAAGATGCGCCGCGGAAACAACAATTTGGGCAAAGAAGAATGCCTGTCGGTTCGACATCGAAAAAACGGAGGCGATGTTGTTTACACGACGAAGAAAGAATAAGGAACCGAAGATGAACGCTCGAGTAAGAGTTTAATGGCACGGCTGTACGTGACTTGTGCAGGGCCGGGTAATACCCGCTTTATATAGTCGGCTCGCCACGAGCCTTAGATCTCTAGCGATAATCTTACCTTTATACTACTCTACAATATTGACATCCACGTGTGCAACCGTATCTACTGATATACCTTCCTACGAGGCCATACACGGGCATATGCCTTTACAACGTGTAACAGCAGCACGTGGCCTGAGGCTGGGTAAGCGCCAGTGTATATAGGTCGCCACTACAGCACTTAGATCTGTATCGAATATCTTACTAGTGATCTTACCACTAATCTCTCCATATATACTCACTCGCTCTCGTGCGCAACCTTATACCACTACACCATACGTCTGCGGGCAAGCGTAGGCGTACGTGCCTTTACACCACGCTTTTCTCTAGATAAATTACTATCATCCCTTCATTCCCCCAATCCCCGTACTCAGATAACTAGTCGGCCTGAACTTCCTCTAAGCAAATGGTATCCTTTCGATCCTCCAGTCTTTCCAGACCAACAGTATCTTGCTTATATACATCTCCAGAATGATAGGCCTCCATCGGACTGTTGTCTTCCGGACCATCTCCCTCATTGTACCATTCAACAGCCTTCCATCGTATCATGCTTAAGTGTCCTTATCATACTGGCCATAACTAATGCCAATTATAGGTTACTCCATGTAGAGGTGACGATGGCTAGCGTCATTTATTATCTTTGCCCATAGAGGATGTAGCCATACTAGGTGTTTGCACTGTATTCACACACCATTGAAGCTACGACAACACTCGAGGGTGAGTGGTGATGATGTAGTTGAGGGATATGTGCCTGGCTGTCATTGGTGTGGCAATAGTGCTGGCATATAACTGATGAACCTTATTCCATCGCTACCAGACATCATTATGGAGTGATATCTCATGACTGCAGAACAGTGACTATTCCTAAAGATGTAACAGCTACCTTCTAGTGCATAGGACACGTATATACAGATATTTCACTACAAAGAGGAGTTATATCTGGGGGTTATACAGACTAACATAGAATCATGATACTTCGAGAGGTTTCTGCAAATTCACCTTCATATTGTAGATTACCTGGGGTAGAAGTTAAATAGGCAGTGCATTTCGCAACTTGTATTCCACATCAACCTTCTCGCATCCGCTTACAGCGAAGTCTATACTCCCAAGGCGTGACAGTAGCTTTTTCCGTGACATCACTACCTGAATTCTGCTGCATCCACCTCATCATTCAATATATATCATGTCATTTTGTGTTGCTGTTCCCGAGTTCAACCACAACGCAGTGCCAGTCACACAGCCAACTTGTCCTTACTGCGGGATACATCTGCACCATGTACCGCAATCCGCAGGTTCTTCCAAAGTCATCAGAAATATTGCCGCCTACACAGCATCCTCAGGGTAACCCCTCCCCACCCTCGCCCAGAACACACATACAAAATTTATCAACAGTAATTCAACACCACAAATTTAATTAATTATTTAACATGAGCCAGTATTAAGTACTAGGAAGCCAGAGAGCTTACCCCAAGCGATAAATTATCGCTGTTGCTTATTGTGGT
>Ga0307515_10002341_pt1 | contig 41377 bp, 40 predicted proteins | sample 17_EM_MG_FD_194513 | JGI IMG/M metagenome (GOLD analysis project Ga0307515, IMG submission 194513) | Populus trichocarpa ectomycorrhiza microbial communities from riparian zone in the Pacific Northwest, United States - 17_EM | ecosystem: Host-associated > Plants > Roots > Unclassified | place... | reverse complement strand
AAGTCCAAATCCAAATTATTAGAATTTATTATTAAGTGGTTGTTAAGATATTAAGGTATAAATTTGGTGAGTTTTGAGGTGGGCCACTAGCCCGCGTGGGCCACTAGCCCGCCGACTACGTTAGACCTTATTCTATAAGCTTCCACTCCTTAAAATATACCTTTTTACGAACTTTCTTAAGATAAAGCAGCCGAGTAGACGCCGTAATGTAAGCATTTAGGGCCTTCTGCTCCGCGTTATAAGAACGTTTTAGCTTAGTAAGAGCCTATACCAGATTACTATCTAGCTTTATAGTAACGGTTTAAATATAAAACCCTAAGATAGATTAACCAGGGAACTTAAAGACTATTAAGAGTTATAGGACGCGCATACTTGGCGTTAGAAGTAAAATAAACGTCACAAGAGAAACGGATATTTACTTTAGTGCACTTTAAGTAAGAGGAAGGTTGCTAAAATAAAGGACTCGCCAGCGCAATATAAACGAACCCCTCTTTTGTATAATAAGAATATAGAACTAGTATTATTCTACTAAGCAATAATATAGCAGTAATAGTGCGGGCATAACGTTACGCGTATAAAGAAGAAAATGCTTTAGGTATAATAAGTAACAATATTAACTAAATTAATTAAACGGATATTACACCTCTAGTAAATAACTTAGAAATATTTAGAATCTTTAAGAATAAAGATAGAAAGGAGGGAGATAGTGTTATAGACGCTTTAAGTATAATATTATAACTACTTAGAGAAGAGTTAGGGGAAGCTAGTTAGTTAATATAGGTACGGTTTAGGATAAAGCCGGTAAAACTATATAATAAAGAATAGTAAGTAAGTTATATAATATACTATATATTAAACGGGAGAAATAAGAGGAACTTATATATCTTATATATAACATATACCTTATATATAAGGAGGGTTTCCTAGGAGTACGGTTGTGTATTTAAAGGACCACAGTCCCTACTCTAGATAGTTCTTTCCTTATAGTAATTCTTAGAATACAATTAGAATTAATCTATTAGGCAACTACTCTACCAGTTATTATTACGTTATTAACTTTAATTTACATTACCTATACACCTAGCCTAATAACGAGCCCATTGTAGTACCTGCTATAAGGTTCCGTTATAATATAGCAATTATACTTATTTATAAAGTTAGGAATATCTAGTTCCTTTACTACCTTATCGCTAAAGGCCTGCCGCTTCTATTTAGAGTTCGTAGAGGTCTTTATAGGTCGTTTTCGTCGCTTTATAACATAGGATTGACCTAAAGATATATGACGTTAGTAGGGAAAAATACTTAGTGTTAAGATAATAAGAAGAGCTTAGTGTACTATCGTAAATAGTAGATATAAATAAAATAATCTGCGCATCTGCCTAAGTAAACTCTATTACCGTATAACCTTTTAAGAGCTCTCTATAGAGCGTACCCTATAGAATTTAGGCAGTATGGATCAATTTAAGGTCTATAAGGTATGGCGAGAATTGCTTAGTAGGCACCTTTGTTTTCCGCGACGTTCTCCCTTATATAAAAGTCTCTGTAGACGTAATAATATCGCACTCTCTATTTCCTATCTCCTTTCGCTTTATTTATATAGTTCTAACAGTTCCTACCACCCTAATACTAAAGGTAAGAAGCCGTTTAAAGAGCTTAATATTATAGAAGAGGTTGTTAAGCTAGACAACGTGCTTACCGGGTGGATAGAGGCGCTCGTTATTCGCAAGAGGATTTGTTTGGGTAAGGAAGTTAAGAACGACGGCTTAGGTCTTAGAGAAGCCCTCCTTAAGGAAGGCGGTATTAAGATCTACCGGGCCTTTATTATTACCTTTAGCGTGCTATAACTAATTAAGAATATATCCTTAGTTTGCCAGGACCCAGATCTTAAAGCCTTTAGGTATAGGTTTCGACGGTATATTTATAATCTCTAGTGCGCGGCCTATAAATTTCTTAATAGTCTCGTTAACAGCAAGGTAGGCTCCCGGCGAGTAGTATTAATAAAAAAGGATTTGCAGGTGCTTAGAAAGCTTATCTACTCGGTCAAATGTGGTGTAAGAGACGCCGTTATTCTCTAGCTATAGAGTTGTGCAGCGTATATAGCGATCTATCTGTTCAAACCGGTCCCTTAAGATGTACCTTAACATCTTATACTTAGATCCATGGCTTAGCAAAGAGCCCTAATAGTCTTTAATGGCTGGCTCTATGACCAAGCCTATATGAATTATTACTGCAAAGTACGCGTATAGTTCTCTCCTCAATGTTGGTTGCTATAGCCGCTCTCTCCCCTTTAGTTTCTGGTCCTCCGGCGTCGGGTGTAGCTCTATATACTTATTCGTCCACGCCACCATCTTATCCATTATTTAATTAGTGAAGAATAGGTAGAAAAGGGCCATAGGATTATGCTGATTAAGACCGGTAGGCAGATTAGGCTCTCTAGGGTCGTTGTAGTCGTTAATTTGAAGCGGAGAGAAAGTAGGCAGAGCCTAGGGCTTAGGCGCTGGCTGCTTAGCTACTCTGGACGGAGGAACGATATATTTCGTATATTGGACCACATTAATATCATTTGAGAATGTTGCAGGCATTATAAGTACTTAATTTTGCTATATAATTCGTTGTATTTACATGTATATCTGATACTGATGTTCCTAGGCTTGGCGCCAAGCTGTGGACGCCAGCGTGGGAAGGGATAGCTTCAGCCTTTGCCCGCTCATCTTCCTTAACTTTCTCCACCATTGCACGTCCATCTTGTACGGTAAGCACTCCCCCTACTTTTAAGGGCCTATTCTGGTCTGCCTTTCGTGCTTAGCGAGCTTGCTCTACAAGTCGTAACTAGCCAAGGTCCTTTATAGTTTAAAGGAGCTTAGTACCTTGTGTAAGTAAACCTCGTATAAAACGATCAAGTGCATATATAAACTCTGGATCGTCCTACGGTGCGTTATTATAGAGATACTGAGCTTGTCGCTTTAGTGATCGTATTATAAGAGGGGTCGTCTCAAGCTGAGGTACCTCTATAGGAGGCATAGGCGGCGTTTTTAGCTTGATCTTCTCTAATACAACTTATAGATCGTACGGAATAAGCCCAGTCTTCTTAAACGCAGATTAAATTGTTAAAGCCTTAAACGTCTGTCTGCGTATATCTCCAATTGCTACAAGGAATTTAAGCTTTGTAAATTTTAGGCACCCATCCCAAACAGCTGTATTTATAGCCTTAGAGTGGTAATGTTTGTACGGCTAAAATACCACAACGTCTAGGGGCTGTAGGATATGCGTTGTATAAGGCGGGAATCCAAATAAGATAATATTATTATCATCACAGTATTAGATAAATGGCATTGTATGATATAAGCCATATCCATCAAGGAGAAGAAGGCGCTTTGCGCCTACAGCTAGCTTCTGTGTATATTTGTTAAAATAATATAGCCACTCAAGACTAATCTCATCATTTGAATAGCCTAAGGCTGAGACTGCAATTACCATATCGTCGTCCAAAGCTGGGTTTTAATACCAGCGGGCCATATATAGGAGTCCTGCGAGGATCAGGAAAGCAGGTATATGGCGCCCACCACCGGATATTGATTCAATTGCGGTCGCAAACTCTCGATTTATAGGAACCCCAAGATATAGCTGTCTCCTCTGCTTCGTAATAACAAGCTAATCACGTCCAACTCCAATACAGAAGCCTATCTCATCCATATTCCAGATATCCTCATTAAGAATCCCATACTCCTCACAGATATCTTTATATTTCCTAAACCACTCCTCTAAGGCCTCGTATCCTTCTGCCTGTTTATATTCAAGATCTAAAGTCTTCTGTCGTACAACCTTATAATCAGGATGTCTGTTAAGGAATCGTGCTATCCAGTGATTACCAACTATTAGTAGGGCATCGTCTGGATCGTCTGGATTAGGCGTGTAGCTCTAATCAAGGATATAATCCGCAGCGGCACGTAGAAGCTCCCTTTGCGCTAGAAGTCCCATGCGATTAAGACAATCAAGGTATCAACAAAGGGCAGCTTCTTCCTAGTCTAAAAGGCGACAGTTAAACCCTAAATAATCAGATTTAGACAGTCTACCGTAATAACGGGCGTAGAGTCGTCCGCGCGGAATAGTAAATTAACGAGCAAGCTCAGAAATATTGGGCTTAGTACCTGGCTCAATTAAATGAAGAGCATCCTGGATTCGACTTTCGATATCGTGATATAAACCAGACATAGTGGTGGGTGTCTGCGGTGCGGTTGAATTCAGACGAATCGAATTTTGTTCGTTGGTGTGGGCTGTCTGTTGGACTGGCCAGCACCCGCCTAGTGGCGGGTCGCTTCGCGAAACTGAACTAGGTGGTGCGTGCACGGGTAGTTCTCTGCTTCTACTGAGTGAGGCACGGCCTCGTTCGCCAACCTTTTTTCGAAAAATGCAAGCTGCAAAACCGGTCCACGCCGCCCCGTGTGCCATCCCGAGCACCCGGTTCCGTTCGCCGCCGACCTTTCACAGCTCGCTTAGCCCATAACATGATTCTACAAAACACATCCGTCCCCGTCGAGAGCAGCAGCAAGGCCAGCTGTGCGAGTTGCAATGTTTGACCGACCGCCCTCTGTGCCCTCACTCTGCCCTCATCAGCCCCTCTTGTCCTCCCTCTCTGAAAGCCTGCCCGTTGCCCTAAAATACCCAAGAAAAAACAACGCCGTGAACCCAAGCCCGCCCAGCATCGTACAAAGATTCCGCTCCCCCCTAATTACGCAATCGACGCCTTTGCCCATGCAGAAATCGAACTACCCCTTCCCATAAACTCCTTTTTTTTCTTGCCCTGCGCCATCTTTCATGAGCCTCAACGACCGGGAGGTTGGTGTGTATGCAAGACATTGGCCTTGGCTTGCGTGGGGCAAAAAAAAAATTTGACACAGCGATGACGGGCGTTGCAGATGTCGCTAATCTCGATAGCGCGTGGCGCCTCCGGCGGCGCAAGGAGAGACAGCATCGGGCGTCAGGTCGTCGGAGTATATTCCGACCCTTCTGTTGTTCCAAAGCACGCTTGGCACATCAGGACCCGTCGAGGGAAAGTGGCGCCTAATCAAGAGGCGTGAGAGGGAGATAGAGCATCGTCTAGCACCATTTCGCCCGTTTGCAGCTTAGTGCGGGTCTGCCAGTCCTAGAGAGATCGTAGGTCATAGGCCCAAGCTGGAGCCTCCATTCATCACGGGATGCTCCGCGTCCGAGTCTGAATCATCGTCATCGCTCCCCTCGTCGTCGTCGTCCTCGTCGAGCACGATTTGTCTCAAGACTCTTTTATCGAAGAGATCGATTACGAACCGGCACACCGGAAGACGGAAATGGTGGGATTCGAGCACCTGCATGACTTTGTGGAACAGCGCCGGTTTCTGGAATCCCGAGGCCTTTTTGGCTTTGATACTGCAGGGCAATCAGCTTCATGACAATGGACTATCGAGTAAGAAACACCTACGCATGGAGATCATTGGCGGCTTTCTTGGCCAAGACGGTATTCCCCAGATCCGTTGCCAATTTCAGGATACGTGCGTTCAGCGGATCATCGTCCGTGATTGCAACTTTGATATCCGCCTTTTGCTTCCATATTACGGAGCGCCTTGGGGTTGCCGCCCAAGGTTTGATCTATCAGATGTTAGCGCAGACGCTAATGCACATCCAGCACAAGACTCACTGAAAAGAGCTTCTTGAAATCTAGCGGAATGCAGAACCCAAGAGTTTCACCGGTCTCATTCACGACTCCATCCCAACCATACTCGATCAGTATCTCCTGACCGTGTAGACTTCTAGAGATCAATCCTAGGACGAAGAAGGCTGTTCCTCTTAAACTCATAACTTCTGACGTCTCGGCTATTTGCACAATCCATTTCACCACGTCCGACTTTTCTAGGAAAGGTGCCCCGAGCTCCATTGATCCAACATTGCCCACCGCCCAGAGACAACCTTTGACTTTCAGGATAGTCTCTAAGTCATCGTCTTCCATGCCGAATTCCCGAATCGTCGTAGCAAATTCATCAAAGTGGCCTTTCTGCTCTAGCAACTTACAGCCTTCGTGGGTACGAGTAAGCTCTCGGTAGAAATGCGGTGGCACTAGACCATATTCCTGGTGCTCAGGAGCATCGTCGTACGACATCTGAGGTTGCGGTTTCTCGGGTATATCTGCAAGGGCTCGAGCCATTGACGCTTCGATGAGAGCAACGTAAGTATCATTCCTTCCAAGGAACCAGTCGTCCATTTCTTTCGTGATGTAGTCAAGTCCGTCGAGGTAGTGATAGCCGACTGAGGTGGAAAGGAACCGAAGCAATAAGGGAGCCCCGATTTCGCCTAGGTGGTCCAGTGCTGGGCGGCATTTGACAACATATTCTAGTGAGTGTTTTTGGTTGCATGCTTCTTCTAAGATCTTGATTGCGACTTCACACACTTCTATTTCGGGGTCATAGAGTTGAGTGACGAGGAGACGAATTGCCCATTCAGCAATCCCGGTTGTGGTACCGCTGGAGTCTGCATTTTGCAGAGACTTTGTAGCATATTTGCGAAGGAGCCTGGTAGAGAAGATCCGAATATCCTTGGAGCAAGACGTCATCGCCTTGGATATGATGATGCGAAGATGATCATCTAAGGTGTAATCCATGTTACTCAGTAACGCCCTAATGAGATCGTCTCGGTCTTGTAACTCTATAATGTGATAGAACATGTTAATGACCTTCCATCTCTCTAGAATTTGAATGCCTTTTGGATCTTTCGTCAATGCTCCAAGAATTGCGAAATAGCCACCCGTGAGTGTCTCAGTCATTCGTTCCGCCGTAAAAATGGGCAGCTCAGATGTAAGGCCGCTCATCCTATCAAAATGTGAAAGGCATTCAGCAAGCTGTCTGATTAGCTTACTCTCAGCCAGATACTTAACACCTTCCGGATTGTGTAGGAGGCTGCGGATCAATGCGCAACCAGCCCTCACATATCGTTGGTTTGGTTTCGTGTTCTTGACTTCTGAAAACCTGTACTTGAATGGCCGATAAAATCCAAGTACTCGATGGACAAATTTCGTGACTCTCATAGCTTCATCAAGCCGTTTCGCATTCAGTAAAGGACCATCAATCACATTCTGAATGAGGTCCCATCTCCACTTTGTGAAATTGACCGTGTTAAGGACTTGCGTCTCCAACATCAATGATCTGAATTGGCTCTCGTCCATCTGCATGCCAGCTTGAGCTTTGGACTGTTCTGACTGACGAGGTGCTGTATCGGGCTCGTTATTCATGCTGGACTTGAGGTTGTGTAAAGTGGTTGGACCGGATCGGTAGAGCGTTCTATTGACGCTATCGACCTGGTAGATAGTCCCTGTAGCAATGAAACGCTCCTCAACACTAAAGGCGGCTGCAGATCGAAGAAGCTCCGGGAGGACTTGTAGATCAGCGCTCCACGAAGGCGGCAACAGTTCGTTTGCCATCTTCAAGACCTCTCCTAATAACAAGGTAGTCTTTCTTTTTAGAGCTAGTGTTAATGAATCCTCCTCCGCATGAAGTAAAGCAGGCATCAATCCTGCATGTAGAAGTACAGCCAATACTACAGCAATGTAGTGCTCGATGAGGTTCCACCTATTTGTGTTATCCTCGTTGTCTGTGGCGGAGGAGTCTTTATTCGGTTGATTCTTCAGATTTGTAACCCGTCCATAAGTAGTCAACCGTCTTCCGGCTAAGAAAGAAGACGACCAGGATGGAGGCTTGATCCTCAAGATATCAAATAAAAGTTCCAACAAGACGTTCCGGACGTGAGGAGTTGGAATATACAAAGAAGATAAAAGTGATCTGATGGCCAAAAAGTCGTTCATGCAGAGAGCGAGTAGTCCAGGCCAGCTTTTCAGCAGAGTTGCGATGACTTTAGCATTTACTTTGAGTTTCTCCTCATGCATGTGCCCATGGGTGGCTGCGGCATCAGTGAAAACGGCGAAGGGAATTTCCAATTCATGTCCAGATCTCAGGAATCTGCGTCTCCGCGGCGTGTCTAGCAAGTAGAGGAATGATCCTGTCAAGCTTTCCGCAGCATGATAGTTCCCTTCTCCGAGGGCATCGGTGAGGGTTCCCATGCCCCCAGCAGACACTAGAAGTAGAGGGTTCCGAACGAGTATTTCTGCTAGAGTCAAGATAGAGATGTTCCTCAACCGATCATCCGCGTGCTCGGCTACAGCAACAATGATTCTGATGACGGCACGGGAAATCTCAAAGACCCCATCTTTCACATCAAGGAAAGCCCTAACGAACTTGAGCGCCTGTTCGCGTTCTACACTAGCCTTACTCTCCTTGACTAGCGACAGAATAACTAAATAATCTGTATGCAATCCACGTATTATCTGTAGAGACTTTCGATCAGTGATGGCGTATCTCATTACTCTGTAACCAGCAGCCACTACCTCACGGCTGTCGCTTAGTAGCATCGTTTGCATCCGTAAACCGAAAATAGACCAAGCCAGGTCGTATTTGAGAGTAGGGTGCCGCTTGAACAATTCGACTAGTGAATTCGTTGTCTCCACATAATATTCCGGTTGCATTCCCTCAACTTCCAAGGCCTGAAGAATCTCAGCGAGGACGAATGTAGGCGATTCGGTTTCAGGCTCCAGCTCTTCCTCTTTGTCAATGTCCAACGAGCGTGAAAGAGGTCTGGATGGCGCATTGCGGAAGAGGTATGATAGTCTGCTTGTTGTGTTATTGGGAGGCTCCTTCACTTCTTTTGACCGTTGAATCTCAGCCTCCAATCCAAGCTTCAATTGTGCAAGCTTCCTATTGGATGAGTTTAGTTCAGCCTCGACCCTAAGCCTCTGATCCTTCGTCTGCTTCGCATTCTTCGAGTTCAAAGCCTCCAACAGATTCTCAGACCCGATCTTAATCTTGGTTTCTTTGTCAATTTGATCCTGTATTTCTGCCTGCCTCTGCTCTGAGGAACTATGTGAATCTTCCTCCGCAAAGCTCGGATGCGCGATGAAGTCGGGTCTGGGTGTTTCGCTTCGCGATACTGTGGACCTCAACTCTGAACTGAAACTGCCCGGAGGCGGCCCTGAAGCTGCAAAAGATTGCCCCCTAGTACCAGCTATAATGCTCGCTGCCGAGAGGGATCGTCCATCCCTACCAGTCCTCGAAGGCTGGAGTAACGCATTCTGCTCCGTGGTCGGCGCATCGACCTGGCTGGTCATGGAGCGCGCAGGAGGGGGTGCTCGAGACGTTGGCGTCATGAGATTCCATTAACCATGAGCACTCCAACTTCATCTCTTTTCTGCCTTGTTCCGCCGTGATTCTCTCCGTTCATGAGGATTCGTTGTCAAGACCCATACCAAACGGTTGTTTAAGACGGCTCTATTCAGTGTCAGGTTGTGTTTCGTCGCAGGTCCCGTGGCGAGGGAATTTCGACTTTATTCGACTGTATTGTGTTACTTTCTGAGTGTAGCGACCGACACTAAAGGATGATGCAGTTGATCAGAACGTAGAGTAAGTTGGAAAGACTGTGTAGCGGTTGCTGAAGTGATGGATTTGGAGAGAGGTTACGGAGCGGGCATCGGAGAGCGTCCAAGTCTAGGCCGGGCGCATATTCGTGGGGCTTTTCTCGCTATACCGAGTCGCGAAATGCTAGTGCGGCTCACGAAGAGCTGGATCATAGGTGGACATAGTTGCTGCTGCAATTGGCAGATTTGCGGCAGACGAGGATGAAGTCAACAAACACTGCACAATACACCACCAAAGTCCCTCTGCCACTATCTCAGCCATCTACGGTTCGCCGGCCATTAACGGTGCATTTAGTGTGCGACCACGATACCCCTAGCAGCGATGTCTTAGCAGACACCGGCGAATTGCAGGAGCTCTCCCTATCCTGGGCGTCAGCCCCGTCGTCAAAGCAAAGCGAACACCAACTGAGGGTAAAGCCTTCTTTCGATAATCTGTCTACGGCATCGCATTCCGGAAAGAATGGTCTGGGTGTCTGACAGGCAAAGCTATGCCCAAGGCAAAGAAGGAGAAGGCCGCCTCCTTTGAGTGCTTTCTCTGCGCCGCTGGTTGGACTTGAGATGTTGGGGTCTTACAGCAACTTTATCGTCTCGGAGCCCGCCGATAACCAGCCTAGGATGGTTTGAAAAGCCCCTCCGAACAGCCATGCAGTGGATCTGGTTCGCAAAACGGCATCCTCGATCCGTGAGAGCTCATTGATTGAGACTAAAAGGAAATATTGTTACGTTTGCGCGGGCACCTCCGTTTGCATGTTGATCCCGATAAGCCTAGTGTTCAGTATATATCGAGCACAATCTACACCCATTGTCGGCCCACCAACAGTTCCAGCAACTCATCATCGCTTCAAGTCCTGTAGGACTACCGTCTAAATAATAATAACTATCAACTGCATTCTTAGCTCGCATCCTACAGCTTCAGAGGACACTATTAGAGCTTCACAGCCCTCATTCTTAGCTATCATGTCTCTCAGCTTTGCACGCTATGGCAAGGACAACATCCGCCTTTACAAGGTCGACAAGGATGAGAAAACTGGAACTCAGACCGTCGTTGAAATGACGATCTGTATCCTTTTGGAAGGCGATATCGACACCTCGTAAGCAGCTTCCAAGAGCCCCGTCATAGCTTTCGAGGGCTTCAACGAGCAAAATCTGACTTCTACCAGCTATACCGCGGCAGACAACTCCGTCGTTGTAGCCACCGACACCCAAAAGCAAACCTGCTACATCCTCGCCAAGCAGAACCCTATCACACCTCCTGAGCTCTTCGCATCCATTGTCGGAACCCACTTCGTCGAGACCTACTCGCACATCCACGCCGCACACGTCAAGATCATCCAGCACAGGTGGACGCGCATGACCATTGATGGAAGGCCACACCCACACTCCTTTTTCCGCGACGGCGAGGAAATTCGTGTTGTCGAGTCCGTTACAAGGGAAAACCAGGGCATCTCCCTGCGCTCCAAGATTGAGAAACTTCTTGTTCTTAAGAGCACCGGTTCTGCCTTCTATGGCTTCCACCGCGACGCATACACTCAGCTCCCTGAGACATGGGACCGCATTCTGAGCACCGAGATAGAGGCTAGCTGGAAGTGGAAGACCTTCTCCACCCTTGCCGAAGTCAAGTCTGTGGTGCCCAGGTTTGATGAGGCGTGGAATGCTGCCCGCGAGATTACTCTGAAGACCTTCGCTACGGACAACAGTGCTAGCGTCCAGAACACCATGTATAAGATGTGCGAACAAATCTTGGCAGCAGTGCCATTGGTCGAAGCAGTTGACTACTCCCTCCCCAATAAGCACTATTTCGAGATTGGTGAGTAAATCGTACCGATCCACCATTGAACCACAGCTAACCCAGAGATAGATCTCTCTTGGCACAAGGGTCTGAAGAACACTGGCAAGGACGCTACAGTCTTCGCCCCGCAATCTAATCCCAACGGATTGATCGAGTGCACCGTCACCAGGAAAGGGCCTAAGGCTAAACTATAGATCATATAGGGCTTTGGATGTGCTTTTCATAATATTTCCAGCTTTGATACTTGAAAAATTGCGGGATACCGCTAGCGAGCGTATGGCGTTTACAATACCTTCAAATATTTTCAAACATACCTGTACATTTATGCTACAAGGTTTTATGCCAATATACAATGATATGCATTGAGAACTCCTTTCCCCGTACTTGGCCGTGAACGCCCTCGTGTAATCTATAGTGTACCGTCGCGTTGATCACCTCTCTGCCTTTACACCAGCCCCTTCGAAGCCTGTGCCAGCGTCGCCTTCACCTCCGGTAACTCTGCTATCCTCGGCATGCCCCCGAATTTAATAATGTTCTCCTTGTACGGATGTGCGACTCCCTCGAATGCTAATCCACCCGCGTCAGCACAGATTTCTTCCAAAAAAGACTCTACCACCACCCACCCCAGCCAAACAGGGAAGCCAAACTCACCCTTCAACCTCGCCAGCCTCCCCTTCCTTAGCCGATTCTTCGGCAGCATACCACTAACCGCCTTCCTCAGGACCTCCGCGCCTCCCCACTTTTCAAACATGCGATCCACGGTGATCTCCTTCAAGCTGCCGGGTCGCGTCGTGTGCGTGTAGTACTTTTTCTGGAAGCGCTTCTTGCCAGTCGTGTGTAGGTCGCGGCAGCCGACGGCGACGACGTAATCGCCGCAGTCAGTCGACGGGTCGAAGATCGGCTTGTGCTTGCCCATCAGCGCAACGGCAATCTGCGAGGCGATGCGGCCGAGCGAGCGAGGGTCGCTACCCACATCGATGAGGTGCCAGGCGCGCGAGTAGGCGAGACGGGTCTGAAGAAAGTGTCAGTATAAAGAGACGTTAGGAGAGGGATAGGAGGGGATGAGTGGGGTGAATCCGTAGGATAGGTTCGTGGGAATCGGATTAGAGATTTTGAGGACGGTTCGAGATGTTAAACATGTGAGATAGACCTACCCTTCCTACTGTCTGCGACATTTTGTGCGAGCCCCGACGGGCGCTAAGCTGTCTTCCTCAATCCAGCGGTTCACGCTGAACGCATTGAGTCCCCAGAAAGCTTCGATGGGGCGCCAAAGCTTCGACTGCAGGGTTGGTACAAAGATGGTAGAACTGAAGAGGCTCCCAAACGGCGCTGTCAGAAATTCACGCCAAGACTTTCGTCGGATTGGGCCTGGCCTGGGGGTGTGCGATGGCCAGGCGATTTCAAAGCGGGTGCGCCGAGGTCGCAACGACATAAAAAGTATGCTTCCATGCGCTGTGAGAACATCTGTGACTTTGGATTTTCTTTTTAGCGGCTCTATACTAAAACACTATCTGCAGCCATGATACCGCCATTTGAGGTGAGACGATGTTCTTGCTCTTCTCCTGCGCCTTCTTTTGCCTTCCAGATCAAAGAGTAGAAGTATATTCAAGCCATAGAAGTTCGACCAACATTACTCGTATCTCTTCAGTTTTGAATTAAGCCATTCAGCGTTCTTGGCATATATTATCCTGTCGTTCATGTTGCTTCTTACCTACGTCTCATGACAATCATTTTAGCGGGCTGTCATCAAAGCATGTCTGACTGAATGCAGACTACCTTCGCAGTTCCTCTCAGCTGTGAAGATTGCATTAAAGATGTGTCTGGTTCTCTATACAAGCTCAATGGTGTGAAAGCTCCGTTTCAAGCGTTGCTTTTCTCCAGTGACTTACACTTTGGGCAGGCATAAATAAAGTCACAGCAGATCTTAAGGAACAGCTGGTATCTGTCGAAGGGACTGCGGCGCCTTCAGCCATATTAGAAGCAATACAAGCAACTGGTCGCGATGCTATCCTCCGAGGGACTGGAAAGCCTAACAGTAAGCCACCCCCCGAGATGGCCTCCACCATTATGAGACGCATGACTTTGGCTTGGCAAGCTTGGACTACATCTACTACTCACTGACCTCACACTGCTAGGTGCTGCCGTATGCATATTAGAGTCACACGCTCCCCATGTGGAAAATAAAGTACGGGGCTTGGTGCGCATGGTTCAGGTTGCGTCTAACATGACCATCATCGACCTCAGCATTCGTGGGCTTTCCCCAGGTACTTATCATGCTACAGTGCGGGAGACAGGAGACATCTCGGAAGGACCAGAGTCTACAGGGCCAATCTGGGAAGCAGTAAAGGCTAAGAAAGAAGGCACCCCTGCCAGAGGTGTCTTTGGAACGGTAGAGGTTGGAAAGGGAGGTATAAGCACGGTTTTCCTGGATAAACCTGTTCAGGTGTGGGAAATGATCGGCCGAAGCATTGTGGTAGCGAGACAACAGAACGGGAAACTTGATAAGAACGATGCAGACACGATCGTGGGCGTGATAGCACGAAGTGCAGGTGTTTGGGACAACGACAAGACGGTGTGTTCGTGCTCGGGCAAAACCGTGTGGGAGGAGCGGAAGGAGCAGGTAGACCGGGGCATGCTATGAAGGACAAAAAGGAGATGAAGAGAGATCTTGTTTTTTGAGTCTGTTCTATCGAACGAGATGAGTCTTAAACTCCCTGCAACGGCACCTTTGCTGGGTCGGCTTGTTAGACTGCATGAAGGACCTGCCTCAGGAGTTATGGCAGTGGCTTCGTGAAGCCTCAGCATCATGCAAATGTAAACCTTAGCTTCCACGATCTCATCGCTGAGTGATCAAAGTCATCGCGCGGTGGGTCAACCGTCACGTATGTTTCAGCAGAGAGATTGTTGTATTGTGTTGTCGTGCGCTGCTGTGACAGACCTCAAACCGGAGCTGCCACCAAGCCTTGGCAGAGCGAGAGGCCGACTATGGTTCTCCTTTTGCTGAGCAGCGGTGAGTTGCCGTGGTGTTTTTCAGCACCTCGGAGCAGGCTGGGCTTCTTCACGAACGACTGTCATCTGATTGTCATCTGATTGTCTTCTGGTTCTGTCTGCCCTGCGCCCTGCCGCCGGAGCCGTTGTGATGTTGGAAGGGCTGCTGCTTGGGTCGTCTGCCAGGGCGACGTTACGCGCCTGGAAGCAGTTGGTTTCATGCACGATGGGCGCTCTCGCCCAGTCGATGCTCCAATGGCGTCCCCTGCAACAGGTCCCCTGGCCTCAAGGGCTGACACGTCCATGAAAAAGTGGAACGCCATACTGCGACAGGTCCGAACACAGCGGACCAGGAAGCTCCTTATTGACGAGCTCGGCGCCGCATCGACCTATTACTGTGCGAAGGGGACCTCAGCCAACCCACCACGCAGCAGTCTCCCAGCGCTTCCGATCCTCTCCTTTTCAGTGCCACCGACATTGTTCCCGCCTCTGCGACCTGAGCTGCAGATGCTTTCCTGTCCTTAAGTTGTCTACTTTGCCTGCTCCACTTATTCTGTCTCTCATTTGCAAGCTTCTTCCAATTTACATCCAATTTCTATTTTCCAAGCCTTCCTTGCCCTCATCTAATCGCCTATCTAATCGAGCAAATACCGCCGCAGCCACCCGACAGAGCTCCGCAGAACTAAAAAAGCCCAGGCGGCTACAGTAATTGGCAGCAAATCAATACGGCGTCAAGGCTGGGAAGTCACAGCGTGGGCTGCCGCGCATTTACACACTCATTGGCACCACCCGCGCTGTGAAAGAATATTACTCCATCCCTCGCACCCTGGGATCTTCTCCTGGATCTCCGTTTATTTCCAGAGCAAACGCTGTCGCGGAACGTTTCGCTTCGTTGCCCAGAGAAGACCCACACTCAATTCGTAGAACTCGTTCAGAGCACTCGAGATGTCTCTCAAGCAGGTGTGTAACCTCAAATACCTTTCACATCCACGGTTTTAGAGCGCTGACAAGAGCTAATTACAGGAAATCGAAACCTGGGTCACTGCCCTCGCACAGTACGACAATAACGAGTTCGACGAGGCTCTCAAATCCTTCGACGGTATTTCCGACACCTCAAAGATTCTGTTCAATTGCGGTGTGATTCATGCGACGCTAGGAGAACATGAAAAAGCGGTAAGGGCCTTGGAAATCCGGGATTGCAGAATAGGTTGCTGATGGTCGTATAGGTGGATTGCTATCAGCGCGCTGTGCGGCTGGACCAATACCTCGCTGTTGCATACTTTCAGCAGGGCGTGTCGAATTTCCTTATGGGCGACTTCGAGGAAGCCCTCGCAAACTTCAACGATACACTTCTTTATCTGCGAGGCAACAACAACATCGATTATGAGCAATTAGGATTGAAGTTTAAACTCTATTCATGCGAAGTACTCTTCAACCGAGGGTTGTGTTATATGTACCTACAACAGAATGAGGCGGGCATGCAGGATCTTTCCTTTGCAGCGAAAGAGAAGGTTGTTCCGGATCATGATGTGATAGATGAGGCAATTCGGGAAGAGGCCGAGGTAAGTTTTTTAAGCCTCATAAAATCTGCATAATGCTAATACTGTGAAGGGTTACACTGTGTTCTCTATACCCGTTGGGATTGTCTACCGACCAAACGAAGCCAAAGTGAAGAACCTGAAAGCGAAAGACTACCTAGGCAAGGCACGACTCGTGGCAGCTTCAGACAGGGCAAATGCATTTACCGGATTCACGGGAGCAGAAATCAAGAAGATTACCACAGGAGCAACATCCGGAGCCAAAGACGACAGACCTGAAGAAAAGCTCTCGTATGCCGCAACAAACCTCGTCAAACCCAACTTGCAAAGCCGGGCCAGACAGCAATCCGAACCCCCTATCAACCGCAACATGTTCCCCCCTACACCACCTCCAGAATCCGAAAACAGGCCCTCCGGCAAACGCAGTTCAGGCGAAAGCAACGGCGCAAGCGGCATGACACGAGCTCAATCCGTCCGCGGCGGCGGACCCAAGCCTCAACCTCTCGATCTCGGCCGCGCCGCCTTCGACCAGAGCGAGAAGCCTCGAATCGGCGCCCAACGCTCCCTCTCGGAACGCCCACGACCGTCCAGACAAGAGTCAATATCCAGCCGCACCCGCGAGCCTCCCAGCCGACGAGACCGCGAACGGGAAACGCAGCGCCGCCGTCCCGCATCGGATGAGGACGAAGAAGCCGACGACTACCCAGACGAGCTGTACGACATGTACCAAACGTCGAGGCCGAACCGCTCGACCTACCAACGCTCGCGCTCCGCGAAGCCGCAACGGCCCATGTATATCAACGAAGAGGAGGAGGATGAGTTCGAGCAGCAGTCCTCGATCGACGAAGCCGAGTTCGAAATGTTGTCACGGTCCAAGTCCCGGCGACGCTCACCCACAGCCCGCACGGCGTCCCGCCGGCCCGACATCCGCACCATCCGCGTCAAGGTACACGCCGAGGACACGCGGTACGTCTTTATCGAGCCGAACAAGGCGTTCCGCGACTTCGTTGCACAGATCCGCGAGAAGTTTGGCCTGCGGCAGAACTTCAAGATCAAGATCAAGGATGAGGAGGACATGATCACCATGAGCGACCAAGATGATCTAGACATGGCAATTCAGAACTCGCGGACAGCGGCACGGAGGGAGAAGGCGGAGATGGGGAAGATGGAGGTGAGTTTCAGATTTTTTCCTTTTCCATTACACAACTTCTCACATCCCTTTTCTCATCCACGACACGTTGTCTCCCTGACTCGAATACTGGAAACATGGCTGACCCCTTTGCTCTACAGGTTTGGATACAAGAAGTATAGATTAGACCCGAACAGAAATGAAACGCCCCTCTCACGAGATACATATGTTCAATTCGGCAACCAACTCTTTTTTTTATTTGGGAAATTTGGTGGCACTCGTCTTGGATTTTGCTTTTTTTTTGTGTAATGTCACTGTGATACTCAGCGAGCGTCATCTACCAGTATGTTCGGCATTTTTTCCCTTTGATTTGTCTGTTCGCCGCTTACGTTTGAGCGCCTACAATCGCTGGATTTCGATGTCCAATGATATTACAGCGGAGGATCTGTGTATGTAATTATGGCTAGATGTGCGCATATATTGAGACTTTACATTATCAATTAGCTTTTCAATGTTAGCATGTAATCGTTTCAGTGTCGCCGTATGGTTTCTAAGCAGAACAAAGCAAAACCCAATGATGGGAACGAAGTTAATGGAAAGATTGTATCAGATCGATAATCTAACTTAATCTGACTTGATTTGGTCTTCCTGCTTATTCTCTGCAACGTCTCATCTCGTGTCTCGTATGGACGTTTCGTGGCGTGAACGCGTACTTGCACTCCTTCATCTACACATCCTACTATAGGGCCCCATGCTATGGCTGTCTCAACGAGCCCGTGTTTCAGAACGAAAGGATTGTCTGAGCAAGAAAAAGAAGTGGTGTGTATATTTTCTGGACCTCTGTAAACAACGCCATTTGATGCCCTGTCCCTAGTATTATACAGTATGTCTAGCCGGCGATGCGTGAACGTCAAAGCTCACGGTGGTATACATTCAAACAAAATTGCTAGCGTAGCGTCGCAGCTTTGTCGAGGACATAATGTTCTCCGTATCCAAGGCCGTCAGGCTATCTTGCCATTCCTTCGATTCCTTCCACCACATACTCTCGCTGCTGCTATGTTCCGTCGGGTGGTGAGAGGGGGTTTTCATAGTGGTATTAGAATCTCGCTCCAGCTACTGTGGAGGAATGCCACACCAGCCTGCCATCAATGTCAGCATTCAATCATTCCCTATAAATATTCACAGATCATATCCCTATTAATTCTTTGTAGAGGGAGAGCGCAGAGTAACTGGTGAAAGATTGAGGATGAGCGATAAAGATGAATGAAGAATACTTACAGCGAACAGCCCGACGGCCGTCACAACGCTCCTATTATCTGCCGATGTGAGGGCGCCGAACACACTGCGCACATAGCTGGGCTCTTCGACTCTGCCGCGGGTGACTTGTCGGGGAGGCATATTAGCAGTAGGTGGATGATGTGTGGTGAGCCGGTTGGATGTGGACAAGGCGTAAGAACAGCCGGTCAGAGAACTAGTCGAAAGCTGCACGGATGTGGCGAAACTCAGCAATGCAGTATTGGGTGGAGGTTAACACTAGATTTGTTGTCTCCTCAATTCGATTCCAATAGTGATGGGTTTTCGATGGTAATGCGCTCGCACAAGACATGGAAAGTTTCTTGGCCGTCGGGGAACCTTCGGATTTCTCTAAAGTAAGCAAGCGATGTTTAAAACTACCTAGGTACGCTGATATTTGTACGTATTCATTCGATGTACACAGGTACAAGAATCCATCAGCAAAATGCTATCAAATTTCATAAAAACCATCTACAACTCTCCCCGAATGGCATCCCATGCTCCAGAACCTAATCTCTAAGTTGTATGTACGCCGCTAGCAATGCCACTTTTCCCCACCCAGTTCATCCCCAACACACCAAGATCCATTAACAGGGTATATACTCCGCCTATAAACTCCACACACACCTTCCGGGTGGCAAATAGGTCCAACAATAATACACATTTGTCTGAAGCTTGGGAAAAACTCCAGACGGGATTCTTAAAGGATATCTCTAAATGCTTTTTGATGTGCAGTCATTTTAAAATGTCACCTTCAGGGCTGCCTCCCGAAGGGTTGTGCCCGTACGCAGCCCTGTTTCCGCCACGATGAGATCGATTCAGGAGAGGGGTAGTACCCGGAGTTCTTGGTGTATTTTCAATGTTTTTTCTCTCTTTCCTCCATTCGAATTTGAGGTTGTGGTACTTTTTCTGGAAGCTTTCACGTTCTAAGGTTTGGATCAGCATATTGAACGCTCTAGAGGAACGAACCAAGGATAGTCTATACCGTCCGCGCTCCTGAATTGCAACTCGACAGAACGGCAATCATACTCGTTCTCTTCTTCCTGCGCTCGTAACATGTTTTTATCAAGAGGAATGCCCGGATAGCATCTTTTATCTGAAGGGTCTATTGGTTTGAATGTTGTGGCGGAAAACCGAGAGTCTCGCGGCGCATTAGTAGGGACAAATCTGATGATGTCAGGGTTCGATTTAGGTATCTGATCTTTTTCATGCTTCTCGATCCTCCAATTTTGTTTTACTATAACCACCAGTTAGTCACACTCTAGAGTCGCACTCTAGTAACAGAGCTTGCAACGGAACATACTAATTATTGTAGTCATGGTTCTTTCGCAGAAGACAACGACCCGGCAAGGTAGAGCTTCATCATTTTGAAGCGCATCCCGGTTCCGACGTGCACTCGAAAATGAAAGACCCGTAGACGCCCTCTTTGTAAAGGCACTACCATGCCGTGACTGAGAGGTGGTTCATGTTGTCAACACTAAGTACTAAGAGCACGGTATAGATTATCATTCTTACCTCCGAGGGTTCTTCTGACTTTTCTGACCATAGCTGAACACGGATAGGGCCGCTAAAATCTGATGAGTCGCTGCCAGATTTGTTACTCTTTAACTTTTTCATAAACGCATGAGTAAGTGAGGTGGTTTTCTCAAATTTTACTCCCACCAGTGGGAGACTGTAAAAGGTTAGTTACATATGCTCAGCTTTAAGAGGTTCGGTAGTTAGACTTGGTAACAAGCAAGCAAACCAAGCGTATGGTTCAAGCAGTCTGAGATAGGGGTCTCAGCTTGGCTTGCTTGCTTGTTATCAAGTCTGTCGGTGGCTTCTTACCTCTCATGAACGTCTTGTCCTATTAGTACAGACTGAAACACGCTAGCATCCAAGTCGGTGTCCTGGAAAGCGAATACTGCGCCGTGATTAACCTGGAATTTAGTTCCACCTACGCGGGCGAAGCAAATATGTCTATCTGAGCCAGCACGGTTCCTGTCGTCTCGGAAGGCGTATTCTGGTATTAATTGCCATTCCCAACGGGCCACTGCGGAAATGAGGTCAGACATTCGATCTCAAGATCTGTGGAACGAGGATTCGAAGATTTTCTATTCTTTTTCGTGCTGAGCTTGTAATGACTTACTCCACTGATCACTCGAATGATTGTTTACCACCGAATTAATACGAAGCATTTGCTCAGCACCTTCAAAAATGCGAATGCTAGCTTTTTCCCACTGCGCTCCAAATTGCCATACGCTTCAATACAGTCAGTGTCATTAAAAAGATTACAATTATTAGGAACAAGAAAACTGACTTGATACCAATAATATCAGGCTCACCAAGCGCTCGTTCGCCGTCATACGGCGTAATGCTTAACGGGTTACCAGCAGCGGTCTCAAGATTGCCCTGTTGAATTATTCCGCTGAGCTGTCTCACCACATCGACAATATCAATCCGGTTTTCTGCTTTGGGTTCAAGCATCTTCAAGTTGAGAGCAAGAACTTGCTGCAGGAAGTCCTTGCTGCGTTTATGTCGGGCCCTCTCTGCCTTACACAGGCCTTCCATGAACGCTTTAATCTCTGGTTTAAGTTCATAGTCTCCGCTAATTTCACTTTTCACGAAGAAGCGTTGATCTTCTCCTCTAGGCCCAAGTGACTTGGTACGCCGGACATCGTCCAATCCTCTGAACTCTTCATCCGCCGATCCATAGAGCCCACTATAACCTCGAACAATGAAAGCCGCGACCTCCAGCAGGATGCAGCCGAGAGACCAGATGTCGTATCTTTTGCTATATGTCTCGTTTAGGTGGTCAATTTCCGGTGGTGCATAAGCGTCCGTGCCTCCTTGGTTGATTACTCTGGATGCCCCGCCAGCAGGTCCAATAAACGTGGCCTGACCAAAGTCAGAAATGACCCAATTACCATCTTCCTCGACCAAGATATTCGCTGGCTTAAGGTCGAAATGAAAGCCGATCATCCGGTCGCATTCAGAAGAACCAGACGACTCCTTTGCCGATACTGAGTATTCCATGATGCTGTTCAGTGCGGTTGCAATTCCAAGCATCTGATTCCACAGGGGGCTTGCCTCCAAGGGTCCAGCACATAATTTACTGGAATTAAACTTTGAATCCCTAAGGTAGTGATCAAGATTGGTTTTGGCACAGGGAAATATGATGTTGAAGATGCCGCCATGCTTGTATGCTTTAATCATCTTCACAATATGTTTATGCCCAAGACGGCTAACTAGCTCAAGGTTTGTTTTCTCAAGGTAGAATAGCAGCGGGGGTGTACCTTCCAGCTCTTTCCTCGCATATTTCTTGACGTTTGGGAAATGCTATTCCATCAGTGAGAAACGCACTCGAGGCAATTAGCTTGCAAGCTTTACTTACCGGAAATTTCCTGTACCTCTCGTATATCTCGAAGGCATAAACGTTTCCAGATGAGCCTTCGGGTATGATCTCCCCTTGTTCGTTCGGAGTCCCAATTCTCTCTTCATTTATGAAAGGAAGGATGGTGTTTTGGCCGTAGATCGAATATTCCCCAGAGTCCATACTTGGAACCGCAAATTGGTGAATAAGGCCGCAAAACCTAGTGGCAAGTTCCTTCGACTCCGCTGGATGGTGTCTCTCAAATCTTGGCCAGTATTTCGTGGCAGTATTATACGTAAACACAGTCGGATCCGTTTCCAGCACGATATCGCGACTGCGCAGCTGCAGGAAACTAATTATGAACTGCGGATATCCAATATATATAAAAAGTCCGAACAGAGAAATGCATGTTTCTGAAGAGTTTGGCTCTCGCGCAGAAGATGTTGGAGGCCCAACAATATTGTCGATGTGCTGGGCAGGCGCACTGAGCTTCCCCAGGGCAGTAGCATGTCGATGACATTTTTGGCAGTGGCACTCAAGTATCTTGAGAGCAGTCTGTCGGTCAAGGATTTGAGCAAGTTGGTCTCTTGGAAAGAAACGCCTGGGAAGGATGATATGCGGGTCGTCTGGAGTAGAGATGGCGCCAATTCTCCTGCCTGCAACGACACACGGTGGCTCTCCGTCCAATGACATCAGCGAAGCATGTGGAGGGATCGCGCCGTGGCGCGAATGAGTGTTGGACTGCTGAAATGAACGAGGTTTGTGGAAAGATGTACGTAACGGGCTGAAACGGCGGAAACAATGCAGCGAGGAGTACTTGTTAATATCAAAAAAGACCTTTAAACAAGTGGGACGTCCGTGGATCCGACAGAAGCCGCTTATGCTTTGCTGAGCCTCGCATTCATCCAAACGAGGTGTGACGGGCTGCACTCAGCATTCCGCCTAGCAAGATTAGAAGCCTCGTTGCAGCCTGGAGACCCCACTGTGCTTACCACTGCATAAGAAGGCAACGAAAGTGGGAACAAATGAGGGGCATGCGAGGCTAGAAGGTGGCTGGGTAAATTTTTTTTTTTTTTTTGAAGTCATACACCGTTTTTAGCTGCCGTAGGGGGCCATGCCGGGTCTTCTATGTTACAGAGGCTGTAGTGGTTGGTTCTTCTCCCGATTAAAACAAAGTCTGAGGAACTGCGCCACTGGAACGCCAACAAAAAGAAAGCCGAACAGCGCACAGCCTGAGACATGAGAAACTGCCTTGAGAGGAAATCAAACACTGCCACGGTTTTTGCCCAACGAAATGATATTTGCAACCTTTCTACTTGGAAGGTCGAATTGTAGATGCACTCGTATAGCTTAGCTCTATGATTTCTCGATAAGCCCAAGTTCTGCTTGGTCCTCGATCGGATGAGAGAGCCTCGCACGTTTTTGACGCCTCCATTCCAAAAAAGCCCATAGACCAATGACCAATGTGAGGAGGACGACCGTCAAAATTCCGAAAATCCACATCTCACTCGCGAAATGCAACGCTATACGGTTACTCCCGTTGTGTATTGTAATGTAACCCATACTCAGGAATTGCTACATATAGTTAGTCACGAAACCAATAGAGGTATCGAGCAAAAATGTTGCACTTACTGATACGAACGATGCTGGCAAAAATACCATCGTCAATATGGTTATTGTTTTGAGGGTTTTCGCGTCACTCTGAGCTTTCTTCGTAAGATCTACCATCAATTGGTTGTCAGACTGGGCTAGGCTCATAATCTTTATGGTCATATTGCTACCCGTTTGTAGAGCATCGAGACCACGAAATGCTACGATATTTTGCATCTGGAGACATTAGAGAAAGACTTTCACGGGTCTGGGGGAAACCGACTAGGCCTGATGCCGCTTGAAGTCTACGCAACATCGTATCTACACGATGCTTCTGCAAAACTACCCCTGTCGTAGAAACCTCTATTTCGCTGCAGGATTTTTCTGCTCTGATTGACTCCTTGTTTTCGCCTAAGTCAGTAACGGGGACACTGCCGACAACTCCTCGAAATGCAGCTAAGTTCATCTCAAGAATGTGGCTCAATTCGTGTAGCTTGTCCTGGATGACCTGCAGATCCTGCGTATCCGAGAATTCAATTTCTAGTGAGGCATTGTCCTGCTGACGCTCTTTTTCTGATACTGCTGCTAGATGGGCCTTGGTTTTCTATATTGCCGCTATCGTTAACGCCCGAATCTCCATACTGAACTGATCATCTTTTCAATAAAAGAAAACATAGAACGGGTTTTATAATGCAAACAAAGATTAAAAAATATGAGCATGATTGGTCTCAGCTAGCAATGAAAGTTGGATTCGTACCAAGTCGTTGAATTGCCCCTCAAGATAATTGACGTACCACCTCCAACCCAGCGCAGTGCAGGACAGCAGAAGTGTTTGAATGTCCTTGGGTCCTGGTTGACGGCCTGATTTGGTTCGTGCGTCCTTCAGACGTCGCTGAAAAGATTTTGATGGATTGATGATGATGAACAAATCATCTTCATTCTCGTCCCGCCTATGATAAACGCCCATCTGGCGAATTGACCAAGGATCATCCTGTTCGTCCCGGCCATGCTCTTCAGCGTGCTTGAGGAGGTAGCAGTGTTCTAAAAGGGCCAAGCTTTAGCTGACACGGAAGTTACGGTAGATAACCGTTTTCTGACTAATATAAAGAAACTAGCTTACCCACGGAGAGTGAGCATTGGCTCTGAAATCCTCCTATTGAGTCACTTGCTGGTGACGTACGTCGACCAAAGGCGTGCACGACATCAAGAAATGGAGGGAAAACCTCGAAATGTGATAAGAGCTTACGAAACCCTTCTTCGGATATCAGAAGACTGCCCCATGAGTATTCCTGAGGTACAAGTCTATCCGATAAGTCCCTACTGGTCAGTTTCCCGTTCAAGCTGCAACTTTATCAAGACTTACACTACGCGAGTACCTCTGAACTTGGAGTCTCTTAGATATTTTTCAAGTTCCGAAACACTCTTAAGGTTATAACCTGTAGAAAAGAATTGTCAAAACCTAACTGTAAAAGAGAACCTAGAATTGCTTACTTTTGTGTCCAGACTCGATTACTTTCAATCGCAAACGATCATTCGCCACAAACAGGCGACTGGCCTCACGGTGCAAAGCCTCTGATTGGAAGGTCGTGTCGTGGGCATAAGGATCGCAATTGTTTACGGGTAGTCCACCCGGATATTTCTCCCAGTCTTCGATCGCCATGGAGTTTGTATTTCAATATATGCTTCAAAGCTGTAATTCCTATGAGAATGTTTAAGAACTTATTATGCACATCCGAAAAAGCCTGAGGCATTTTTTGTCGCTCTTCGCTCTCATTCTACCCTGCGACGCCTCCTCTGCCCTGCCCGGTCACCCAAACCATCAACGCCATCCCACATTTGCATCACCGGAATAGCTTTTCAATTTATGTAATCAGCCCCTTAGGCATAATGCATGAAGCCCATCAATCGGATTCAAAAACGTCGTCTCTGTTAAACATGGCTGGGTAACTTGTTTCTTGTATTTCCTGGATCTCAGCCTGAGAATCATACTGTCAGCTGTCAGAACACCCAGGCCTCGGAATATCGCGAACCTCCGTCAACATTCGCCTTGCGCTAAAAGATATCCTATTGTCGCGTTTAATCTACAAACTCATTAGCTCATTCTTAGAATGCCCAAATTACATATCCTGGCACTCACTTCGTATGACCATTGCGTCCCAAACTCTTCCGGACGCGCATTGACGAACTGCTCCAGTGCGATGGTCTTAATATACCTTCTCAAATCAATCAGATCCTCTATCAATCACCTAAAGGATCAGATCGTACCGCTTTGGGAGTATTTGAATGACGGAATTCTCCATGGAGTCTGCCCTGGTGAAAGCCTTCCCTCACTTCTGGCGTGCTGCACGTGGGGGCCCAGTCTCAACTTTAAGCGCCGTGGATTTTATTGAGGCTCTCCGTTAGGCTGCAACGCAACAACGAGGTAAAACAAGGCAAACTGAGCCTTACATGACCGGCCCCCCGCAATGAGAATTTAGTGTAGCCGGCGGCTTCCATGACGCGGGAGGAAGCGGCTGCTGGAATACGCCCTACACACAGCCCACAGCGCTGTGTAAGGATATCTTCGTAAGGCCGAGAAACATGAGCGCAGCACTTATCCCTCTGAGCCCATTCGTTGTTAAACTTCTTCGCACCATTTTGATTTTACGAATACAGCCGGCATCTCTCACTCACGGAGAAATATCACACATCGCGCCTCTATGTTCTGTACATGGCATCAAATTACCCATCAGACTCACTGTCACCAGAGTACCGACCCACTCGGAGAAACAGGGTAAATAGCGGTACTCGTTCATGTTCTGCACCACCTGCACCCCTGTCAGGGCTGGAAGCTCCTGATGCCAGCGTCAATCCCAGTTCCTCCAACGCTAGCAATTCTCTAAATCCAGAGATTGTTGCTGAGCATTGGGTTTCTTCAGAAAAAGACCCAACCTATTTCCAACACAATGATGAAGCCTCCAAAACCGAGGTGCAAAGGTCCACCAGCCAATTATCTACGGCAACGGAAGTCGTTCCAATGAACCATTCCAACGTCCTTCGAGAAAGGACCACGCTTGAAAACATTTCTACGAAGAGAACTGATTCAGATGCATGGAGCGAGTCGGATACAATCGTGCCTAGACGGAACTTGTCTGTTATGGATGTTGCGGCCCTCATCTTTAACAAAATGGTAGGTCTATGTTGGCCACACAATTCCGTACAATATGCAAACGTTCTCTAGGTCGGCACTGGAATATTCACCACTCCAGGTGCTGTTCTAGCTTTGACTAAATCAAAGCCTATCAGTTTAGTTCTCTGGGCTGTTGGTGGCATATATACCTTAATTTGGTAGGATCCCTCCTTAGTTGAAAATGCTCCTCAGATGCTGATACCTGAAATACAGCGTGTCTATGTACCTGGAATATGGTACTTCGCTACCGTTTACGGGAGGTGAACTCATATATGTCAGTACATTGGAAATTAATACAGACGTCCATAAACTGATAGCAAACAGCTAGATGAGGCATGGCCCGCACCTGAGATGCTTTCAACGATCATTTTTGCAGGCTTCTTTCTCATACTTACGAGCTCGGCTGGCAACGCCATTGCATTCGCGAAGCACATTCTCCTCGCCGCTGAAGACGGTACCAACTCGATGGAGCTCGATGGTCGCCTCGTTCACTTCTTCGCTATTACAATAGTGTTAGTTGTCTGTCTCTTACACTACTTCTCGAACCGATTCGGCATGTTCCTCAACCGTGCTCTGGCGCTATTCAAGGGCCTGCTCCTTTTCTCCGTCTTTGTTGCCGGAGTGGTAGCCTCACGGAAGGAGGGATCTGGTCTCTCGGACTTCAGGCATATACAGGGAAAGCATGCTAGTGTGGACAGCATAGCAGCTCTTGTTCTTATCTTGTATGCGTATCAAGGCTGGGAGAATGCCAATTACGTGAGTACCCAGAGAAATGTCCTTCAACTCTTTACATTTTCGAAGCACGACGAGAATTCCCGTGCCTTTATAGAAAAAGGTTATTGATTCGATTAGATTGCGGGCGAGATCCGGGCGCCTAGTAGAACATTGAAATACGGTGCATTCATTGCAGTTGGAATAGTGACGCTGCTCTATCTGTTGGTAACAACTGGGTATTACCTTGCTTGCAACTACGCCACAATTACCAATACTGAGACCGATATTGGCATGGCCGTGAACTTCGGGCCGAAGGTATTTTCTCTCTAAGAATCCGAAGCAATTGCAGATGCTAATGGCATTTCAGGCATTTGGAAGCCCCTTTGGCTTGAAGATTTGCATTGCGATTTCAGCACTGGGCAACCTCATTTCAGTAGCTTTCACCAGCAGTAAAGGTGAGTCTTAAATGCAAATTTATCGAGGCTCTATTGGGCTTACCCAATACAGTCAAACAAGCAATAGCCAGCCAGCGATTCATCCCCTTCTGGAAGTTCCTCCAAAAGGACATCAATTCTCCCAAAGGCGCACTGGTATTGCATTGGCTCACAACCGTCATAACAATCAGCGTAATCCCAAACAACGCCGACGGCTACAACTTTATCGTCGGGCTATTCACTTACGGCCACTTGATGGTTACTAGTACGTCCCCACCTCCACGTTCTCATCAACCTTGACGATGACTCAAACAGCGCTAATCGTGAACTACAGTCTTCATAGCCCTGGGACTCTACCGCCTGCACTCGCGCATGGGACCCAACTGGCAGCCCGAATTCCTGACCAACAAGTACGTCTACTGCGTGCTCCCCGTCCTCTTCATCGGCGTCAACGCCATCATCCTCGGCTGGGGTGCCAAGCCGCACCAGCCCGGGACTATCCCGCGGTACTGGTGGCCTATCGTCAATTTCCTCGTCTTCGCTGGCTCAGCGCTGTACTGGGCCGTGCTGCGCATCTTGCAGGCGAAAGTCCAGTATGAAGGTCTGCCCCGCAGCATCGGGAGTATTGTGGGCTTTGAGGTCAGGATTCACAATGAGACGGACTCGAATACGCCACCGTATATGCGGGCGGCGATGGTGCAGTCGAGGCTGGATGGGTCGAGGAGGAGGGTCGAGTTTTTGGTGAGTGGTGCGTTTTGCATTGATGTTGGCGCGTTCTGACCGCATATAGCTCTCTGGTCTGTTTGCTAAGATCGGTAAGAAGTATCAATGGACGAAGGATTTCTTGGGTGAGTATGTGTGGTAAGACACGCTTGGCTGCTTGGCCTTTACTGTGAAGTCTCCCGGAAGTCCGTGCGGAGTTCACCTAAACCATATTGAATTTCAAGAGGTTCAAGGGGATTTTCGTTCACGCATTCTTTAGCAATGTTCGACTTGAGGTTAGAGGTAGATATACGAGACTGGCGGAAAACAACCACCCCACATTAACATCTAGATGAATTATCTATTTGGGGTCACACAGGGTCCCAAAACAGCTCTAAGTAGCGTGAAGTTTGCTCTGCTTGTAATTCCAGCGCTTTCGCGGTCAGCGCCGTGCTACAGCTGTAATTAGATATGAGAGAAGCGTTGTAAAGCTCGTTCGCTAGTGTACCCCGATAAAGACGCAACAGCGGGTTGCTGCAGAAGTTGAAAACGTAGTCAGGGAAAACCTAACCCTTTTTATCACATCCATCCACTCACATTAGCACAGAGTTTATAGCCTAAGTTGTAGCGGGCCTTTCACTCCGCTACCTACTTTATGACTTCTGCCTCTGGTACGCGATTTTAACAGCAGTGAGGCTCTTCGGACAGGTTACTTGAGATATGCCTTTATATTGACCGTCCACTTCCAGGTCGGCGATGAGCAAGGCGGTTTTTAAGCCTTGTTCGGCAAGCTGTGAAGCCGCGGCCAAGGCACCTAAGGTTTCTACCCCCGACATAATTTTGAGAGCTCAAGTTCGATTAGGTAGATTCCAGTATAAAATCTATAGAAAGGTAGGACAGTAGCCTAACTCAGCTGCCTCCAGGTGGTGAGGCTGGAAGACTCAGCGCTGACGTGGCAGAATTCAGCCCCATCAAGGCTTCCTCCCAGCCTGCGCAAGCCGATAATTGTCTACCTTTCATCATTCCTGAAGTGCAAAGGAAGGTCGGCTTGGTCCAATGGTCGCCGAAGAATCCAATTGATGGTCCTGCGTGTTGGATGGCAAGGGGTTGAAACCAGTACTTCAGGGTAGTGAGTCCTCTGCGCCAATTGTGAAGCTCTAGGCCGGTACAAACATTGATACAAGGCAGACAGTTCTCCTTTTCGGTGATGTGTAGGGCGAGTAAGCATGTTTTGAAGCGAAAGTTATAAATCCGCGCACATGGCATTGCAGACTGAACCAATTATTACTCGAAATATAGAGTTCAAAATACGTCTGGTTAAATACGTGCACTCGAGACGCAATGTAAGCGTCGAATGGAGCGCAAAGAACATAAAGTTTATTCAAAACTTTTTATTTGTGTTATAAGCCTCCTCCTAAGTAACTTTATGAAAAGCAATGAGCACGTCAAGCCTCCGTGCCCTAGGCCGTGCTGTCGGCCGCTCCCTGCAAGTGATGCTGCGGCTGCAAACTCTCCAGCACGCTCCTCGCTAAACGGCGCCCCTGACGTCCTCGGTCCGTCCCCAAATTTAGCACGGAAAGAGCACAGAGCTCGTCCTTGCCTTGCGTGCCGGCCCAATTGCGTGCGCCCGTCGCCCCAGCTTTCCGATAGCTGGCTGAGCTGACCCTTCCCCCGCTGCCGCGTCCTCACTTCCCAGACCCTCACCCCCTTTCCAACTCACCTTACCCGCTAAATTTCTATCACACATATCGCCATGTCGACGAGAAAGAGAAAGCAGGATGCTGAGGAGGAGGAGGAGCTTCAGGCGCTTCCATCTGAAGGAAGCGATGAGGAAGAAGAGTGAGTCCCTTTCAGCTCCTGACGTCATGCAATTGCGCGCATCGATGCTCTATTGAAATGTGAAGCTCTCAATTGTAGTCTTGTCGTCTCGTAGGCTTGCTGTAGGTCTTTTGGCTTGTCGTGGGTATTGTGTTGTTGTGATCGTGCAGCTGTTTAGGAGGCTGCAACGACATCAGTGCGGCTGACACTGTGTCCCGCCTTCGCTCCCGCTGAAAGGTTGGACGAACTCGCGTGCGCCGCTTTTTTTCTACTGGATTCGTTTTGAATCGCTGCGCTGCCTCAAGTGATAGATGGGTTTTGAAACTTGCGATGCCTGTCACCGTGAGGCTGACTCTTTACGCTGCTGCAGATACGATTCAGACGGCTCAGAGGTTTCTTACGATGACGAGTCTGAAGAAGGGGAAGAAGAGGCTCCAGGTACTCACCAGATGCCTCCTGCTGCACCTGGAAGTTCAACTCACATCCATATCCAGCTCCCAAGGCCAAGAAGCGAAAGGTGGCCCAGCCTGATGATGTCTCTGAGGAGGAACCAGAGGGTGCCTCCGAAGAGGATGAAGAACCAGACGTTGAAGACGAAGGGGAGGAAGAGGCAAATGGGAATGTCAAGAAGGCACCTCCTGCGACGACCAAGCCGAGAAAGGCAAAAGCAGTTGTCCCTGCCGAGCCTGAAGTTGAGGAGGACGATGATGAGGAGGATTAGACATCAAAAGAGGCCTTCCCTTACACGAGCACTATTGGTGGGCGGTGTTGCGGGACTGATAGAATTGGCGAGAAGGATAGGGTGGATAAGTGAATTGTAGCTACACCATCTCCAGTCTTTTCCAGCTCAAACTGTCTTCTACTCGTTAAAATTTTTCGATGGGCTCATGCGAGTGTTGTGATACAATAATCAAGCAAATTTAGAAGAATTACCTTGGTTTGATGAGAACTTGTACTCAGTAGAAATTTGCATTGGTGAAATTAGAGCCGCTACCCATGGCAAATCTGCAAATTTTAAGGTATGACTAAGCACATAACTACATTCAGGCTCTATAGGAAATCATGAACGTAGCCCCGTGTTATTAAGTAGACCAAGAATTGTATTTCCAGAAGGTACCTAGGCCATGTTTGCACGTGGCGCCTCTTCAATGGCTGGAAGTGGCAGACGGATTTGGAACTAATATTTCTCGTTGCTTAGCGATATCACCCACAGCACTCCCTTAGGTCTGTCAATTCGTACAAATACCCAGTCGTAGTAATAATACACTTGAGAGTGCCTAATAGCCACGACTCCCAGTCTACAATAAACTAACTTTCCTACTTCTTGCTACCCATAGCAATAAGGCGATTAAAATAACTCGTCCCTCAGGGCCATAGCCGTTACCTTCCAACTATTCCCTCTGCGATCGAATATCTTCAAACCATCAGCAACCTCACTGTCAAGCGCCCAACCTACTACCAATTTTGCTTTCCACCCATATCCACTCACCCACCTTCTTGAGTTCCGTGATATCCCCAATCGGAATACTCTAAATGGGATGCAAGTCTTCCCGTTCAACTGTGCTTATCTTTTCAATTGTTGAATCAGTCGAGAAGGCCACGCAGGGAGTGGTTGCTTTAGTGGTGATGTAAACATGCCCCTTTTGTCCATGATACCGTGATTTGAACTCGACAGGGCCGGATGTCAAATCTTCACCAGGCTTTGGCACAACACCAAGCCTATTCTTTGCGGGCGCTAAGCCAGCTTTTGCTTTGAGCTTATCAGTGCCGATAGCAGTTCGTATAGCAGTCCTAGTACTTCCCTTAAAGAACCCCAGGATCTTGCTCCCTTTCTTGCCATGTTTGGAGTTCTTGAGGCGTCAATGCCCGAGCCACCAGTCTCATGTGCCACGGTCGGGTCGTGAGACATGGCTTCATCGAGTTCTTCTTGCCCTGTGGCACGCAGCCGCTCTTCGCTTATGTCAGCAGGTTCTTCTGTCAAGCGAGCTAATCGAGCTGAGGCTTATTACCTGAAAGGAAGCTGCTATTTTAGTTTTGTAAAATAAGGTCTGTTTTTGGTAGCCATAGAAGTATTTTACAAAACAGTGTACAATATACGTGCGGGTGGCTCGCTTATTTTTTCGCAAAAGGTAGTATCGATTCTGCAGGTCCGTTCGCAAGGTCTAGCCTAAGATAGCTTACACTAGCCTCCCGACGTCCGCTGGAAGTTTCAGCGCTACGTACATCTTCCTCTCCAGGGCTCTCGTTCCATTCGCGTAATCCATTTAGAGCCCGCGCCACTCTCGACATCACCGCTTAGCTGCACCCTTAAAGAAGCATCATTTGACATATTACCGGAGTATATTGCGCTTTCATATTCCTGGGACGCTCAAACTCCCTCATGTCCTATTACATGCCATGGACGTACACTCTACATTACTCCAAATTGCGTTTCTGCTCTTCAACACCTACGGGATGAGCATGATGTCCGAACTTTGTGGATTGATAGTATCTGCATCGACCAGACTTCACTAGAGGAACGCAGCCACCAAGTCGCACTCATGGGTGAGATTTACAAGAAAGCAAAGCAGGTGATTGTCTGGCTGGGTAATAGTGACAGCAGCACCGAACAAGCCATCCAGCGTCTCTCGGACATTAGTCAAATCGGCGGAGAAATGGATGCAGAGCGCAAGGAGAAAGCCATGCGACTTCTATTTGGTTTGGAGGTTAGAAACGAGTCGGATGATCCCATAGGCCCGCTGTTCAGACGCTCTTGGTTCCATCGCATGTGGACCATCCAGGAGGTTACTCTGGCGTCGGTTGAAAATGTTATCCTGTGTTGTGGTAACGATACTCTTGAATGGGTTTTCCTCGTTATAGCTCTCGGTTATCTCCAAGCATCGAAGTACGAATGGGGTCGATGGGACAAAGCTATGGAGCTTCAGAAATACCTCAGCGACCTTCTCATAGCCAGAAAATACCCTGATGTCGGCAAAGTCCAAAACAACATGTCAGGCAGTGTCGATTCTCAACCGGTGGTTCTGCGGATCTTGTCATATGCTCGGGAGAAAGCCTCAACCGACCCTAAAGATAAGATATTCGCTCTTTTTGGTATTCTTGGCGATCTGGGAGTAAAATTCCCTTTGCCAGATTACAAAAAGTCCGTAGCACAAATTTATAGTGAGGCAGTTGTTGAGTGCGTAAACCACGACAAGAGCTTAGATGTTCTTTTCCAAGTGCCATCGGATCATCGCTGCCCAGACCTGCCATCATGGGTGCCGGATTGGAGTGATGCCTCATGGACGTCTCCAGATCCCAGAAAATCGGCGGTTCATGGTCGATTTAGAGCTGCTGCCTCAGCAGTCCCTGCGTGGAAATTCTCACTGGATCAGCAGAGCTTAGTACTATCAGGAAAAGTAGTCGATGTCATCGAACACCTTGCTGCGCCGCTCAATGTAGATGCCGATGCTACTTATGGCTTTAAAACGAACCTCGCCATCGATGGGCGACTCATAACCAATGGCCAGTGGAATATGAATGGTTTTCTGCACACCCTGGGCTCCGCATTTAAAATTCTAAAAGGCTGGGTGGCTGTCAGCTCTTCTTACGAAAGGTACCCAACTGGTGAAGCCGTACAAATGGCGCTTCAACGCACTCTGATAGGGGATCAAGCCCCAAAGGATGCTAAAGCTGATGAATCCTTCGATGCGTGGTACCGCTTACTGGTCGATAATAACGCGAACTCAGTGCAGATAGGCGCTGCTCCCTCGTCAGGGGTCAGCGAAGAGTTGAAGTCTTTCCTCGCGCTCACGGCCGGGTCAGCTTCTGCATACCACTTTGAAGTACTCAAGAATTCTCGTAGAAAGTGCTTCTTCACCACAGAAAATGGTTACTTTGGAACGGCTCCAGATCTGATATTGCCGGAAGATAAAGTAGCAGTGATTGCTGGCCTTGGAATGCCCATGATTTTAAGAGCCACTAACCAAGGTTACCATCTTGTAACTCATGCCTATGTGCATGGCATGATGTACGGTGAAATCTGGCCAGAAGATACTGGGGAACTCGAAGGAGTAATTCTCATGTGATTCTGCATTTTGCAAAACACAACCGCGACACTAGTTTGCCATCCCATATCTGCCCCATAGTAAGTATTAAATCATGGGTAAAGCTACTCTCGCATGGCATAGCCTATGTGGAAATTTCGGAGAGTTTATTATTGGTAGGGATGAGAAGCGACGACCAGGAGGACTGGCTTTGGCTACCCCCTAGTAGGAAGTCAAAGTAGGAAGCGGAATGTTACACGGCTGCTATTGGCCTAGTAAGGTTCTACCGTTGTGCGTGCAACCTCGTGTTCTTATTTGTTATAAAACGTACGTGCGTTGTACACGCGTATATCTGTAGAACACCAAAAATGAATCGGAGTAGCCAACCAGAACGTGGCTTGGCTCAGTAATAAAACGAAGAGGGTCGAGTGAATACACAGATTTGAACTTGAGGACTCTTTTCTTCCAATGCCCACAGCAATTGCACACCAGAAATCCTCGTATACATCAAATCAGCCACCCAACACATAAAAATAAGCTAAAATACTATGGGGGTCAAGAAGTTGTTATTACGAGACTAGGGTAATCTTCAGCGAAAGATGGAGCAAGAGACTTGCGCCAAGTGCAATCACGGAACAACATTTCTCCCACCAGATTTCCTCCACCCTCACAACACGCCGTTCGACTTTCCTTGTCTTTGTCAAATCTTGTTCTTTTCGCCTCACAATGCGTCGAATACCTCGCTCGCAGCAGTCAATTGACTCGCTTCTTATATCCTCCCGCCATGCTAACTCGCGGTTGTCACCCTCCCTCTGCTGCGCCTGTCAATTCCGCTCCACCTCCCTCCCTCTACCTCGTCAACCTTCGACTTTCCTAGTAGCAGCGCTCTCGACCTCATCCTCAGCACAATACGCAATTATGGAGCGCAATCCCGAAAAGTCGAAACAGTTCACCGATAAGCTGCGCAAGAAGATCTGGGGCACAGAGGATGTCCCAGGACGCGAGGATCCCTACTCACCAGACTCGCCGATGCGGATACCGGGACAGGTTGCGGGGGAAGACGAGGGCAAATCAAAAGAGCCAGAAGCTGAAGAGGCTAGTGAGGAGGAGCAGGTGGAATGGGAAAGGGAAATGGAAGAGGAGCGGACATTTAAGCCGGCACAGACGTGGGATGGTTTAGAGAGAGTTGGGAGTAAGCAGTGGGCTGAGAAGTTTCAGGAGTGGAGAAGAGGGCGACCTCACTTTGGGAAGACGTGAGTGCTATCTAATATTCTCTGGATGCTTGTACCATTGGTATTCGTGTGGCAGAAAGGATGCTGATTTAGAGTTGTGGCACAGGTTCATGCCAGCAACAAAATTTACGCATCGGAAGCAAATTGAGCTAGCGTTACACAGAGTTCTTGTGGAAGTGTTTACGCTACGGGGAGCTGGGTTAGATTTAGCCATGGCCTCTGCGGGTGCGCAAACTCCACTTCAATCAGACTGGACAGATAAAGTTAGAATTGGCCCATCGATTGATAAAACAAGTGCTGTTCTGGAATTCCCAGACGCAGTTGCCAAGGCACAACTCCTTGAATCAATAACGAAACAGATGAATCAGACACAAGAGAGGACTACTGCTGGAGATGCACTCACAAAAGGCCAAAACCTCACGGGGGCTCTCGAAGAGCTGGTAAATGAATCTGGAGAGACCATCGCGGAGATGAAGGGAACAGTTTCAGCATTGCAAGGAATGGCTACGACGGCGGATGCCTCCAGTACTGCAAAGAAATCAAGTGTGAAAGCAACGAAGTTAAAAAGTCTTTCAAAGCAGGGCACGGTCAAATCAAACCGGTGGGGATCGGGATGGCTATCAATTTCCCTGGCGGATTTGGAAGTAAAATTTGCCGTAAGTTACTCTTTTCGAGCCCGTTGCTGCACCTCTTCAAGCCAAAGTATATGCGTATCTAACCTCATTTAGGTTGTCAAACGTTTAATGCAGCTGACCGGCAATCGCATACCTGACCCTGTTATTCAAGACTCGAAAACTGTTGGCGAACTCCTAGAGCGACTTAGCGCGCCACCGAAACCGAAGAAGCTAGTTGAGGCTATTGAGCGCGATAGGAAATTTGAGAAAATCCCCAACGTGAAGGTGTACAATCGTAGAGTAACCCCGGTTGATAAGGAGAAGGAGGTGGGTAGGTGGAAGGTCATTGAGTACGCACTCCATGAAAGAGGACTACCCATTGTGGGTCATGAATGAGACAACAGCATAGGGAAAATCCAGAGGAATTTGTAGGAATAGTGTACATGTAAGGCGTGTCAGGCAACTCCTCTTGTATTACAAGAGTGTTTTGGTGGGCTGTATAGATGCATGGGACGATAAAGATTATCGAAATGCGAAATGCTAAAAGAAGGGCTCTGCTGGATTGCTGTTCGAGTTTGTCCTGGCGTACCTATATTAGCACATTCTAGCACTGCAACATGTCCTAAAATTGCTCGATTATCAGCGAACACAAATACTTCAAGAGTGCTATGGTATGGTCCCAAGGATGCCTAGATTTCATTGATACTTAGGTAGTATTAAGGATCTCGGAATTGCTTTTTCCCCGATCGTACTTTAGAGTGCATGATACTTGCGCTAATCTTGGGTAGCTCGAGACATCCCTTGGCTTGGCTATAAATTCACCTCCTCGTCCTCGTCAAATGCCATATAGAGTTTCAACGTTGCTGGCCAAGAACATCAAGCAAACCATGACAAATAGCTCAGCTGAGTATGCAAGGGGTTTAGCAAGGTCAGTATGCCATTGAGAGATTATGATGTAACGAGAGGGCGGTCATTACCATACCTATCACGATTTTCACTGACTCCAAGTGCTCTGGTCTAGGTCTTAACCTCACTTGAGCGGACGCACTCTAAATTACTGATAGAAGATTCACACTACCAGCTTCACCCTCCCTCTTTAGCGAGCAAGGCGATATTTAAATTCGGTACACATTCAATTTCGCTCAACTGTACATAGTAATTGAAGCCAACCCCTCTTGAAGCGAACGCCTCTGTTTTGCGACCAGTCGTTCTCCTGGGCAACCAGAACAATTCTCCTGGGTAACCAGGACGATTCTTACATGCAGCCACAGCCGTTCGCTACGATTGCTATGTACAGTTGGTAGCGATCGAGCGAAATTGGATGCGCGTAGCGAGTTTGAATCTCGCCAGAGAGGGGGGGTGAGGCTGGTCATGCACAAAGCTGTAAGGCTTTCTTGGAAATAGGGACACTTCGCTTACATCATTTACTAGCTTGGGATGTTCTTGAACCCGCCCTGCCCTGGGATTCACGTGGTGCTGTTTCAGCTATGTCCAAATCAATACGAGGCTCCTGTTTCGGGGGAGATGGCTTGGGCGTCATGCGGAGTCATCAAACTAACCAGCCAAGATATCAGCCCCTCGTATACTTCCATTGACTCGCTGCTGCTGCCGCCGCCACCATCCCTCATTTTCGCCCCTCCCCAGCTGATCTTTACACCGGAGCCGTGCCATCTGCGACTCACAGTTTTAAAGCGGTTCCCGCGGCTCATAAATGTTTGCATCTAGTATGAGCTTTTAAGCAACGAGTGTATAGTATTGCGTAAGTTTACCAGGCTACCCCAAATTTAAACGCTAATCCGACGAAAGCATCTTACCGACTCATTGTAGGATTTGCCTACATTTTTTAGTATTATTAGCTATAGGTGAAATCCTGTTTGAGGATGTGTTTGGGGGCTAGCCTATCTAAATTGGTGGCTATCTCACGGAAGAGACCTGAAAAGATTATTGAGGGAGTACTTGAAAACATCCCTCAGCATCCGAAGTCTTCTTCCCATACAGAATATTCTTAGCAATATTTTGTGAGTTTATAACCAAATGTTGACATCTCATTAATGAAATTCTGCAGTACACCACCTTGGCGCATCCGGTGTTGATCTTGGCGACCAAACGGTACTAATCTATACCTTTAAAGTAATAAGCACGACCATTTTGACGTATTTTAACATATTTTTGGGTATAAATCTGCGTAGTTTGATCTGCGCGATCAACACGCGCTTTCAACCAGATGCGCCAAGGTGGTGTATTACTCTAGTCTGATTTTACACGTGGGTAAGGAGGCACTACGATCCGCGCCGTGTGTTCCATCAACATCCCAGCCTCCTGGCGCTCCGCCCTTGCACAATTACTCACGCCTCTGCGAAGCGAATACTCTCAGGAGCGAGGAGCAGGGGAGTAACGCCGCATGCCACACTTGCTGCACCTCAAAAGAATTTGATCTGCGAGGGGTAAAATCTAGAAAGCTCTCAAGGTAGTCACGGACCAGCCTCATTACTCCATGGCCGGGGTGTCGGATCTCATGAATGCTCGTGCACATACAGGATTTATTGCTGGTAGACCGTCTTGAACAAAGGAAGGCAGATACGCTGAGAGCCAATCTTACTTTCGGCGTTGAAGTTTTGGCGAAACTACTGCCATGCTTTTTCGCATGCCACATCAGGATTCATTGGTCTAGTTCTGGTCAATCATCGGCCGGAACATGATTTGAATCCGTTCCAAATACTTCGATAACAAAGCCTTGCAATTTCCCGCCGCATAATGACGGAGAGTTGTGGTTACACTGGAGGCCTCACTTGGAGTTATCATATCTGATCCAGTTGCAAGATATAATCCAGCCGGTGTTGCCTACGAGGCTCCTGAACAACATCGGCAACTCAATATTCATTTCTTCTACAACCTACAACACATCTAAGGCGTCTAAACATATATTCGTCGCATAATTGCAATTGTCAAGTGGAGAAGGTACGTATCCCATGTCGCGAGTCAGATATGGAAAGCCCAAATCGGTAGCTTCTCAAATCAAACAAACTATTCGCACACTTACTAATAGGTACACGCAGTTCCGGTTTTGCTCTCCTATTGGTGCCCATCAACATCATCTCGCTCTTGGTCGGTCGCGTCCTTAGACAGCAACCTAGTATTCAATCAGGCCGGCCGACAAATGATACCATTATATCTTTAAACCTCGATACACTCGATCACATCATGTCAGCACTATCGCCACAGCGGTTCTCCATCCAAGATCTCAATAAAGTTCCGGTTGGGCAGGGTGCTACAGGGGCAGTTTACGCAATTCGAATGAATCAGCGAATGGTAGCATGCAAATGCTTTCGTGAGCAGTCATCTTTCCAGAAAGAGAGTGATAATCTTGAGAGACTCAAGAAGAAACCTCATCGTCATGTGGTCCTGATGCTATCGACCTTCGAGTTTCCATTGATGCCCAGTATAGTAATCTCGCCTGTTGCAGAGTGCAACCTCAAACAGTTCCTGGAATGGATCAACTACGATGGCGCAGACACTGCTGACGATTGGAAAAAAAAGGCCCTTGCTTCCTGGTGTGGATGCCTAGCTTCGGCTCTCAAGCATCTTCACAAGGAATTCAGACTAAAACACAAAGATATAAAACCCGACAATATCCTGGTTGTGGAAAACAATATCAAGATCACGGACTTTGGTATCAGCAATTCTTTCGAAGAAGACAGTGAGACTAGCGGACCAACGTCCGGAACTACATTCTATATGCCTCCCGAAGCTATATCGGCGCAACACCGGGACGTATCGCAAGACGTTTGGGCCTTGGGGCTTGTCTTTGTAGATATGATGAATGGCAAACTTGGGAAACGACGAAAATGTTATGAACAGCATCTAAACAGCGAAAGGTCCTCGGAGTTACCTTACAAGTTCACAAGTTGGATAAACATCCTTGGACAGGACCCTGACGCAACAAATGAAGATCGGCGTTTTCTTACGGTAATTGAGTCGTGCTTGCAAGTGGACCGACGCCGGCGTCCATCTATCACTACTCTTCAGAACAGAATTGAACAAGCCGGAGAGCAATTCATCGGCAAATGCTGTTCCCACCATGAGAAAAGTATTCGTGAGGAAGCCTTCGCTCGGCAGAGCCATGTAAGTTCACAGAATTTTGAAGCGGCACCCGAAACCCCACTTGCCTTCCTTCGTTCAATTGAGAGAGAAGTCTCAAAGGCCTCTCCAGATTCTCCGGTGAATCAAATGTTTCGTGCCCCCGCAACTTCATTCGCCGGGGAAAAGCATACTTTGCACTCAATCACAACAGAAATCTTATATTTTTGGGCACCGGTAAGCCACGACTCCGTTCACACGCCTTTGATGTAATATATGTGCACAGTCTCTGATTGCTGGTAGTCATTTTGTCCTAATGGGTTGGCCTACTGGGACTTCTGTGACGCCTTTATAAAATGCCTAGAGACTGCAGATGCGACACCTTACCGTGACAATAACTGCCTTTGGGCAGCAAATGAACGACCATTCGATGGGGATTATTTGGCGCAACTTCGAAATTCTGTGCAAGACATTTGGCGTACAGAGAAAGTCACAAGCTTTCTAGATCTCTTTGGCCGGTACTTTTAGCGTGAATTTTAGTTATTAGCGCTCTCGTCCGTTGACTTAATAGTTGATACGACTCAGCGCCCTTGTTTCATATGGTTCTACCATAATTTGTCGAATAATCAAAGAATGGTTTTTGCTTTAATAATTGTTTAGTTACTTTGTATGTAATCTCCTTTGGATTGGAACTGGCTAAGCATAAACTGGAGGCAAAAAAGTCGTTCATTTTGAACAGCCGCATCGTGGATTAGGAAAAGCGTTTGCATTTGGCCTAGAGAACGGAGGCATACTTGTTTCCTTGTTATTTCATATTGGATATACATTTCTAAAAGTTCAAGGGCTCTTTGAACTTAGACCAATGCATAGTATAGCTTTGATGTCTCCATGATTAGGAGGCTGGATCATTTTAAGCTTTACAAACCCACTTAAGACCGAGAAGTAATGTGTGTAATAGCATGATAATCGCCAGCCTTCATTTTTTTTCATGCTCTGGTGACCTGACTGCAGCCTTCAAACAGTGAGCTAATACGTTACAACTAAGCACACATTAATTATTACTATATATTTTAGTTGCGCCACCGGAATCGGACGCTGTACCTGTACGAGGTGATTTGGCCTACGAACCTACTAGGTTACCTAGGTATAGAATACCTATACGAAAAATTACTAATAAGCTAAAGGTAGTGTCGACCGCAAAAAAGGGGTCATAAAAGGAGGACTCGTGTGTAGATTAAACTACAAAGAAAAGAGACTATATATACATAAGCTAGGTGGCAAAAAGGTAGACATAAGTCATAGGCTGACGACAAAGCTAACGACAATAAATTGCCACCAGGTAGGCAGTAGGCGACAGGTTCGCGGGGGGGGGGGGGGGGGGGGGGGGGGGCGGGGGGGGGGGGGGGGGGGGGGGGGGGGGGGGGGGGGC
>Ga0307515_10002340_pt1 | contig 41393 bp, 36 predicted proteins | sample 17_EM_MG_FD_194513 | JGI IMG/M metagenome (GOLD analysis project Ga0307515, IMG submission 194513) | Populus trichocarpa ectomycorrhiza microbial communities from riparian zone in the Pacific Northwest, United States - 17_EM | ecosystem: Host-associated > Plants > Roots > Unclassified | place... | reverse complement strand
GGGGACAAGGTAGTATTTTAAGATATAATCCTTCCTTCCGCATTTAAAGCAGAGGCCTAGCTTAAGGCGTTATTCTTATTTAGAGGACCCTAGTGGGGCGTAATCTAGGATTCTAGTGTCAATATCTATGGCGTTAGGGTGCTTAGGCTAAGATAATAACTTAGTAGACGTTCGCGGGGTTGTTATATTATATTAGGGGGTAGGCTTCGGTGTTAGGCGTAGTATATTATTATACCGTTTATTAATAACGTTTGTGTAGGCATTAAGGGCTCCTAATAGGTCTACGCCTATTAGGGAGGTTTTTAGTTTAGAGCTTAAGGATTTAATAAGGCTGTTAATTAGTGCGGAGTTGTTCCAGCCTGTTTCCTTTACATAACGGTTAAATTTAAAGAAGTATACTGGAAAGCTTTTTATTCCTTAAGTTATATAGTTTATCTTTCTCTAAGCAGTAGCTTAGCGGTTTAGGTCACTATATATAGCTTTAAGAAGTATAATTAGACTTAGTACTAAGTTCGGTTAAAGGGGTTTAATAAGGTTAGCTGCGTCTTCTCCTAGTTAACTTAGGGCGTAGTAGAGTCGGTTAGCTTTAGTTAGGTAGCGGTTAGTATTACTAGTTAGCTTATTTTTAAGCTAGCTTAGAAATAATTGGAGTTCTTATTATTTGCTAGTGAATATTAGAGGGTCTGGTAGTCGTTTAGATCGTTATAGTGTAGTAGTCGGTTTGGGGTGAGTGACTACTATAGGTTTGGGGCTTGCGTTCCGCGTATTTATTTCTAGAGACGGCGTTTAGTTTTAAGGTCCTAGTGTAGGCATCTTAAGGGTGCGGACTTCTTCTTGGAGGTCCTTAATTAATTGTTAGTATCGTGTTTCTTATTTGGCTTATTATTAATTTAAAGTGGCTTAGTTTTGTGTAAGGGCGTTTATAAAAGACTTCTGTATTTCTACTAATTATTTTTAAAGTGCGGATATAATACCGGCGGTTGTTATAGGGGCTTCGGGTTTGGTCTGCATTTTAACGGTGGTGTGGGTAGTTAATGTAACGTAGTGTCACAGAGTGAGTATAAGCGGCGATAATATGTAGCAAAGTAGATACTATTAAGCTATATATATAAACTGTGTGATAAGGTTAAGACGTTGCGTAAGGAGAGAAGGTAGGGAAACGGGAAGAAAGGGTATATATTGTTAGCTTAGTTGCTTAGTTAATACGTGCACGGAGCAGAATAGGATTTAGGTGGTGGTCCTGGCAGAATATAGCAGATTGCCGTTAAATTGCCGCAAATTGCCGTCTCGTGGTCAGTCTTTAGTTGCTGAGTTAGTGGAAACAGGTGGACGTGTATAAGGTGTTATGGGGGTGTCCCGTAACAAAGGGAATTAATAGATTAAGTAATAAAGATTAATAATAGGATCTACTAAAGGGAATAGACTAAGAGGGGTTAGGATAGAGTTCTATAGTTATATAAGGCGCAGAGTACGCATTAACTAAAGCTAAGTTAGAAACTATGGTATAGCGCAGAGCTAATAGACCTAAGTGGTACTAAAGAAGCCTATAAGAGATGGAGCAAGACGCTATAGAAACTAAGAGGATAAGGATTAAGTAATTAAAGGTTTAGGGAGTAAAGGCCGAATTAGGGATCTTAGCAGCAGAAGATATTTAGGCGGACTCTATAATAAGAAAGATGGTTTAAAGAGGGAGCTTGCATAAATTACGGAAAATAGGGTTATTTCGCTAGAGATTATAAAGATAGTTAAAGTTATTATGTAATAAAGGAAACTAGACTAGCAGACGGTATATATATATAGAGGGACGATAATGCACTGCGAGGAATAAAGGATTGTTTAATTAACTACTTCACGTTTTGCTATAATAACGCGTGCCGAATTTATAAAGACGCTAAGTACGGCGTAAGCTATTAGCTATAGGAACCTAGTTTAAAGAAACTAAGAGCCACCTAAGACTATAAAGAGTAAGATAGGCTCTATAAATGCGACGAAGATCTAACAGCAACTTTTAGTACAGTGTTAATAGGGCAGTACTTGGAAAGGGACTTTAGGAAAAATCTATTCAGCGATATTAAGAAAGAAGATCTTAAGATATTAGTATTAGAAGTAGAGACTAAGACCGCTATAGAGCAAGGTTTAGTAACGGGTATTATAACACTGTTGGATACGGCATCTATCGCTTTATAAGACGGCAGGAAGAGCGTTTTACAAAGACTAAGTAAGTAGACGACTGCTAGTGCTAATTTACCACTTAATAAAGGCAAAAGGCTAAAGGCTTAAGATTCTTAAGATGAGATAAGAGAGATCTAAGATTCCATAAATAGGACGAGGATAGCTTAGGGACCTATAATGGACGAAAACCGATAAAGTAGAGCAGTAGCTTAGTTTAAAGATATACGAATGAGCTTGGGATAGAGATTCCCATAGGCATCAAATTCTTAAGATAAGATAGATGAGATTTAAGACTCTTAAGACGAGATAAGAACACCACGAACGCTTAGTTGGACTAAGGTGGGAGCTAAGCTTAAGTTAGAAGCAAGCTTAGGATTAAAGAATCTAAGGGACTAAGAATTCGGAGTATAAATAAGGACACCTATAGGTAAAAGGTAAGGAGCTTCTTTATAGATTAGAGAATCTGTAATCTAGGTAGTAGTTAGACTAGGAGATAAACATATAGACCTAGAGGACTTACTAGTTAAACACAGTGTTTAGCCTAAAGATTAAAAAGTTAATACTAAGATTAAGAAGTATAAAGACTTTAAGGATCTACTCGTAAGACGCGAAAGAAAAGAAACGATAGAGGAATTTAGAGCGAGAATTACCTTATAGCAAGAGCAGAAACTAGATAAGAGATCTAGTTTGCTAGGTTGTATAAGGGATAGAGTGCTAGTATAAAGAATTACTAATAGGCCGAGAATAGGCATATTAAGAGCTAAGTGGCTTACCGAACTGGAATAAGAAGAGGATTTAGGAATCCTAACTAGATTTAAGGAACGATATATAAAGGGCTATTATAATATAGTAATAAGAAGATACTTCCTTACGGATAGAGCGTATATACTTAAGCAGCTATACTAAAAATGGTATAGGCAGCGACACAACGACGAGTAGGAAGATTTCTATATGTGGTTAGATGAAAAAGTTATTTAAGACCACTTAATTACAGAGAAGGCTATGACTTATATTAAGGGGGCCTTAATTATAACATTAAAAGATCTAGAGAAGTAATTAGAGGACTAGAGAAGCGAGAGATAAATCTTAGTACCTATAAATAAAGTCGCGACGCTTAGATTAACATAAGAAAGGTTTAAACTTAAGGACAAAGACGAGCTAAGAGTTAACCCGAGATACTAAGTATATTATATACTATTATGGATAGCATGCGTGGATAATACGTGTAGCATATATAGGACGCCAAAAGATAAGAATCGGAAGTATCTAATAAGAATATATTGGATAACGGATAAGGCGAAATACTAAAACGCTAAATATATATATGGCTGGCACCTAGTAGAAGTTTAAGAATAAGGGGACTTAATACTTTAACCCAGAAGATTCCTTACAGAGGAATGCCTAAATAGATAATAATAGTAGGAATATTTAGAGAATACCTGTTTATGGTATATTAAAGATAAAAAACGAACTAAGTATTAGCCTAAGTTGGACCAAGTATAAACAGGATCTAGTAGCCAATAGTTAGGAAAAGTAGAGGCCCACGGGATTAAAGGGAATTAGTAGTAGAGCCTTAGACCTTTAAAGGAATTTAAGGAAAATACCTAAATTTATAAGTTAAATGGCAAGATTAATAGTTTAAAGCACTAATAGATAGTGGAGTAATAAGGAACCATATCTTACTAGTAGTAGTTAAAAAAATAGGACTACCACACAGAAGAAAGGAGCACCTATATTTATTAGTAACAATTTTAGGAGATCTAATAGCCTATAGAGACGGTATTATTAATCTTAAAATAGGACCTATTTAGTTAACTATTAAAGAAAAATAAATTTGGATGTCTTTTAATATCCTACCATTAGGGAAGGACGAGGCGATACTAGGGATACCTTAGTTACAGGAATATAATCTAAAGATTAATTAGGTTATAGGTTAGGTTAATATTAGAGATACTTAACGCCGTAAAATGCAATAATAAGCTAAGTTGGTATGGTACTAAATAGGAGCAACCTATAAAGAAATAGAAAAAGGACTAAGCTATATACTAAAGAGATACCATAAGTATAGCAAGAAACTATAGTTACTAGAAAGTGAAAAGCTGTTAAAGTATATAGTATAGGACTATAAGATAGAATTAGAACTAGGAATAAGCCTAAGGTTCTTTCCAATCTATAAGCTTACCAAAGAGGAAGGTAGAGTATTAAAAGAGTTTGTCCAGGAGAACTTATAAAAGGGATATATTAGACTATTATAATTATTAGCGGGTTATCTAGTATTATTCGTCCTAAAAAAGAATAGTAAGCTAAGGCTATATATTAACTATAGATAGTTAAATAGTATTACTAGGAAGGATAGGTATCCTTTACCCTTAATTAGCAAAATCTAAGATAGGATAGGTAACGCGCAAATCTTTACAAAGATAGATCTGAGATAGGCGTACTATTAGATTAGAATTAAGGAAGGCAACAAATGGAAGGCAGCCTTTAGGTTAAAGGAAGGACTATATAAACTATTAGTTATACAATTTGGGCTTATAAACGCACTAGTAATATTCTAAAAGCGAATTAACAATATATTAGGAGAATATTTAGATGAATTTATTATAGTATATCTTAATAATATTATTATCTACTTAATAACTAAGGAAGAATATGGGGAACACGTTAAATGGGTCTTAAAGAGACTATAAGAAGAACAGATGCTAGTAGCAATTAAGAAATGTAAGTTCTTTACTAGAAAGATAGATTTTATTAGATTTATTATTAAACTAAACCAACTTAGTATAGATCTAAAGAAGATCGAGGCTATAGTAAATTGGCAAGAACTAGAGAATATCACGCAATTGAGATTGTTCTTAGGGTTTTGCAATTACTGCAGAAGGTTTATAGCGCAATGGTTAAAGGATATTAAGCCATTTACGCAGTTAATAAAGAAAGAAGAACTATAGGTATGGGGAGAAGAATAATAAGAACTATTTAAGGAAGTTAAAAGGTTGTTTACCTAGGAGCTAGTTCTTAAGATCTATTAACTAGGTCTAGAGACGGTTGTTAAGATAGATATATTAGACTTTATACTAGGGGTATACTTTATACAAAGGTATCCAGATAGATAGCACCTAGTAGTATATTATAGTTGGAAGATAATACTACTAGAACTAAACTATAACATCTATAATAAGGAGTTATTAGGTATAGTTATAGCACTAAAGAAATGGAGAGTATTCTTGTAAGGCATAGAGAAACTATTTATAGTTAAGACGGATTATAAAAACCTAATAGGATTCCTAACGACGAAGGAACTTAATTAAAGATAGGTTAGATGGGCAGAGATGCTTATAGAATACTATTTTGAGATTTAGTATACTAAGGGTATAGATAACACGAGAGCAGATGCTTTAAGTTAAAAGGCTAAACTATAAAATAATAAAAAGCCATTAGGGGCTTTACTGCGAAAAGATATAGACGGACTAATTAGGTATAATTATCCTAAAATCGCAGCAACTTAGGAAGGACTAGATAGAGTCTATAAGTTACTAGAAAGCTTTTAGGTATAAAGAATTCTAAAAGCATAGCTAGAAGATCTATAGATGGATATATACGAAAATTAAGAAGTAAAGTATATCCTAAAAAGCATAGTAAAGTAATTTGTGGAAGATTTCTATAAAGGATTAACTTAAGGACACAACAGAGCTACAGGCTTAGTATTAAGACTTTAGGAGGAGTATATTATTAATGGAATTTAGAGAATAGCTAGAAAGGTTACTAAAGAGTATTTAGATTGCTAAAGAAATAAACTAACGAGGTATAAGCTATACGGAGGGCTATAACCTATTAAAATACTAGAGAGACTATAGGAGGTTATATTATAGGACTTTATTATTAAGTTACTAAAGTTAAGAGATCCTATTACTGGATAAGATTATAATATAATTTTAGTGATAGTAGACAAGCTTATAAAGTGGGGATACTTTATAGCATATACAGAAGAAATATTAGCAGAAGATGTTACTAGAATCTATGTTAAAGAAGTGTTTATAAGGTATAGAGCACTAAGTAAGATTATATTAGATAAAGATCTAAGATTCATAGCAGTATTCTAGGAGGTATTTTTAGCGGAGTAAGGAATTTAAGCAGTAACTTCTACCGCATATTATCCGCAGATAGATGGTTAAATAGAAAGATTAAATTAGACACTAGAGCAGTATCTAAAACATTATATTAATTACGCGTAGAATAATTGGGTATTACTGTTACTAGTTATATAGTTTATATATAACGTAACACTATAAAAAGGAATGGGTATATTACCATTTAAGGCGAATTATAGATATAAGCTAAGAACATCGCTATTGCTATATTAAGCAAAGAAAATAAGTAGCACAGCTAAGTAAAAGATAGAGATATTAATAAATCTTTATAAGAACCTTATGGAAACAGCTAAGGTAGTATAGTAAAGAATAAAGAAGTACTATAATGCTAAGAGATCTAAGGGACTAGATCTTAAGGAGGGAGATAAAGTATAGCTACTATATAAAAATTTTAAGAGTTAATAACTAAGTAAAAAGTTAGACTACGTTAGGCTAGGACCTTTTAAAATTAGTTAGAGGATTTTACCGGTTATATTTAAGTTAAACCTACTAGCTAAGATAAAGATCTACCCTATATAGCATATTGTAATGCTAAAGCTAGCACACAGAAAAGTTAAGCTACTAGTCTATAAGGCAGATATATATAGAGGATAAAAGGAAGATAAATAGTAAGTTTTAAAGATCGTTAGTTATAAGGATGTTAACAATAAAACATAGTATAAGGTTAAGTAGATAGGCTATAATAAGACTACCTAGAAACCACTAGAAAATTTAAAGAACGCTATAGAAAAGGTATAGGAGTATTAAAAAAGAATAGGTTAGGTAATATTAAAGAAGGATTACTAAAGAATAAGTTACCTAAGGGGGACCTAGGAAGAGTAATTGCTAAACTACTTGGAGTTATTTCCTTTGCTAATTAAAGAGAATCCGTTCTTTTATTACTAAGTTCCTATAGACCTTATTCTATAAGTTTCTACTCCTTAAAACGCACCTTCTTACGAACCCGTTTAAGGCGTAGAAGATAAGCAGAGGCTAGAAGACGAGCTTTAAGGGCACGCTGTTAAGCAGCCGCAGCCTCTTGTTCCGCCTCTCGCAATCGCCGCAATTTATTAAAAGCGCTTAAGAGCTTACCGTTAAGCTTTATAGCAGTAGATTAAACATAAGACCCTATAACAAATTACTTAGGGAACTCGCAGACTATTAAGAGTTATAGAACGCGTATACTTAGCGTTAGAAATAGAGCGAACGTCGCAGGACGAATAAATATTTGCTTTAGTGCACTCTAAATAAGAAGAGGGTTGCTAAGATAAAGGACTCGCCAGCGTAACACAAACCAACCCCTTTTTCGCACAACGAGAATACGGAGATAGCATTATTTCACCTAGCGACAGCACTATAGCGACAGTACGAGCATGACGGGCTGTAGAGGAAAGAGAAGTTACTTTAGGCATTATAAGTAACAATATTAACTAAATTAATTAGACGGATATTATACCTCTAGTAAACAACTTAGAGATATTAGGAATCTTTAAGGATAAAGATAAAGAGGAGGGAGATGGTGTTACGGACGCTTTAAGTATAATATTATGACTACTTAAAGAGGAGTTAGAAGAAGCTAGTTAGTTAATATAGGCACGGTCTAGGATAGATCCGGTAGAACTATATAATAAGGAATAGTAACCGAGTCACGTGATATAATCTGTATAATCTATGTAATCTATATGATCTGTAATAGAGTAGATAGAGTATACGTACCTTACGTATAAGAAGGATTTTATAGGAGTACGGTTGTGTATTTAAGGACCCTTAGTCCCTACCTAGATAGTTCCTTCCTTGTAGTAATTCTTAGAATATAATTGGAGTTAATCTATTAGGCAACCACTCCACCAGTTATTATTACGTTGTTGACTTTACGTATTACCTACACACCTAGCCTAATAACGAGCCCCCCGTAGTACTTGCTACAAGGTTCCATTATAAGAAAAGCTATTCTATACTAAGGCCTAATAGTATGCTAAATAATTAGAGAAGGCTTAGATAGTAGCCCGTAAGAACCTAAAAAAAAGCTTAAAGGTTAATAGAATAGTAGGTAAACAAACACTATTAAGAGCCTGATTTTGCCCCTAGTAATATAGTCTAGGTTACTATAAGGAATTAGAAAACTAAACGACCTAGCTATAAGCTAGACTACTAAATAGTAGGACCGTATAAGGTTCTTAAGAAGATAGGCAACTTATATAAGATAAAGCTCCTAGATTTAATTAGGGTTTACCCTATCTTCTTACTAGATAAGTTATAGAAAGCTATAAATAACCTATTACCTAGATAAAAGAACAAGCCTCCCCTACTAGTTTAAGTAAACGGTAATAATAAATGGGAGGTTAACGAAATACTGGCCTATAAGATAGTATAAGAAACGCTAAAATACCATATCTAATAGAAAGGCTATAATCTTAACCTAACCTAGTACCCTATATGGAACTTTATAGGCTACCCCTAAAAGCTTAAAGAATTTTATAACTAATACCCTAATACGCCTAGACCCCTAAAGTACCTAAATAAATAGATGGAATACTAGTATAATAAAGACAATAAGTTACCGGAAGAATTTAGGGACAAAAACGCCCTAAAGCCCTAATACAGCTATCTGCTAAATTCTGCTATATTCTACCGTTTTCTGTTAGTATTATAAAATTTTAGATATCTAGAAACTTTAACCGCCGGTTAAAGTTATCTAATTAGTTAGATCTGTGCTAAGACTTTTAGCAGCTACTCTTTCTAGCCTAATGCTTCTACTTAGCCTATAATTGCCCTTTATACTTAGTCTAGACGTACTTATATCCCCTTTATCTCCTTATTATATATTTTTATAATCCTATATTTATAAGCCTAGTGCTACCCTATTTCTAACTAAGCCTAAAGATAGGCTTTCTTTTAAAGAGGGGGGTAATATAATAGCGCTATTGTATATTACCTGCTAAATTCTACCATATTCTGCTAACCTATAATTGGCTCGCCCAAAGCTAGCGCCTTAGCGGCTTACTTTATATATTTGTTTACATCGGTCCTAGCGACCCCTTTTTCCTTCTCTTTAGCTTAGTATCTTTGTAATACAGTATTTATTTAAGCTTCGGTTTAGAGGCATTTATTTAAGCCGTAATAGTAGTCCTCTATAAGCTAGTCCTAGGCAGCAGTAAACCTCTTAGAAGACTTCTAGCTATAGCACTTAGCCTAGCGCTTTATAAAGTTATTACAGTACTCTTATATTTTAACCTTTTCCTTATTTAATTAATCTGCCCTTATAACCTAATTATCCTATATATACGTAAGGGCGTTCTTAGCTATATACTAAGGTAAAATAGCTAAGGAACTAACCGGAAGTATTGCCGTAGTGCATTCTTAAGAGCTTGCTCCTTATCTATAATTATAACCTTTAGAGCTATATTATATTAAGAGTAAAGAAGATAGATCTATTAAATTACGAAGTTATAGTTGCCTTTTATTTTACCTGGTAGGAAGTAATAAGCAAGCTTAAAGTTCTGCCTAGTATTATTAATACCTACTACGTATAGAAAGGGCATCTTAAACTTATTTATTTTGTAGGTATAGTTAAGTAATAAGACGTTAGGATTCTTCTAAAAGTATTTAAGAGACTCTGGATAAGCAAAGAATAAGTATTTAAGGTAATCGCGATTATCTTCCTTATGCGCGAAGTAGTATTTAGATTTAAGATCGTTGCCTCTATATTCGCTAAGAGCCTTAAGTAATACCTGTATAGGGGGGAGCCCACTAAGCAGCTTCCTCTTATTTGCCTGCCGTTTGTTATAGATATCTTAGAGGCTAATTATAATGTCCTTCTTAAGCAGACTTGTGAGTATTTTGCTAGGCGCAATACTACTAGCCAACATATCAGCAATTATCTTGTTTGTTTCCTTAGTATGCTAGCGGTAATACGGTAAAGCTGCAGTATGCGCAAAGGCTTTATAATTATGAGTTGGTTTCTATACTTCTACCTGCCACCTAATTGCCGTACGTATAAGGGTAAGTTTAAAAGGGCAGTCGGTTATATAAGAGCCGGTAAGGCGCTTTCTGGCAGTCCTTTTATAGCTATTACTTTTGGCGTACCGGAGCCACATTTTGCGCATAGTAGGTAGTAACTGCTCGTTAGTTTTTGAGCGGAAAGTTGTTACTGCATAGCCCTGCCCTTTAACGAACTCGTGGATATCATTAAGGGCAAGGCTTATGCAATTGTATAGCTTTAACGGAGGCGGGCTGAGAGCCATGGTAGGTGTGGGGAAAATAGGGCAAATGCGAGGTGTTGATTTGGGTATGGGCGCGCGAACACACGTGACGTTCTAACGTGAAGAGGAAGGGTCTAAGCCTGTTTAGTGGGGGGTGTACGGCTACCAGTGCCCTAATTTTATTATAAATTGATGAAATATCACCTTATATGGCTCGCTTCGTGGGGTGGCTCGCTTCCCGGTCAGCTCCGTTATTCGAGCGGTGCGTGCGGTTAGCAACGGTCTTAAAGAGCCTTGGCAATAGACAATAGTAGGCAGCAGTGTAGGCTATGACGTCTAACGAAACCAAAACACGGGTCACACTTCTACTCTTCTCTGCTCCGAACACTTGGCCTCTTTGTTCATTCTACAACCACCTTCCCTTCTAGTGGCCTAATCTGGCTGCAGTATCTAAGCGCTCAGGCCCAATTCTTACTTAGGTGGCTAAAAGTTTGTCTGGGTAAACGCGCGTTTGTGGGCTCTATCCCTAGATTCCGACGAAGCCTTTCTTACGAAGCCAAGGTATTAGCCCAGCATTCCGGCAACTTCTCGGCTGACAATTTTTTACCCAGTCCTTTTGCATCCCAGGTTTTGCCACCGCGCCTAGCTCTCACCGCACTTACCAAAATCACCTTAAAGACAAAACCTCCGTCTCCCAGCGATATGAACAGAAAAGTACTGCCTCTACCCTTTTCTCCAGCTCCGGCTCCGGATCTTGACAAGCCTCATATTCCCTATACTGTTGGTCAAACCTTCACCGTCAGACGTCATATACCGCCCCCACCGTTTCTGAAACCGTACCCGAACCCCCGACCACCTTTTCCAGATAATCTCCAGAAGCTAACTCAGCTGGAGTACTGCCTTTCATGGCATCCACTGGAAGGTTCAACCTGCGATGACGATACCTTCTCCTTCATAATCGCCAAGGAACTCCGTGTTTGCGATGGAGGTGGGGCGCAAATTGTTGTCACCAATGGCAACCTAGTGGCGAAGATATACGACCCCTTATATTATCCTGCATACGAAGATTCTTCTTATCGAGACGATGTTATCATGCAAGCGGACTTTGACTACAGCCGAGAAGCTGCTGCTTACAACGAACTCCGCGGTCCGTTTGAGGGTACGATAATCCCAAAGTACTACGGCTCTTGGACGTTCGATATAACCGTTAATACGCCTTCCGGTCCTAGGAAAAGGCCTGTTCGTTTAATTCTGATGGAGTTCGTTGATGGGGTTTGCATGCAGGATCTCGATGCAAATGAGTTTACCGAAGAAGAGCGATCAAATATTATGGTCAAAGCTATAGATGCTGAGAGGGCTATAGCTTTCCGTGGTGTCCACCATAGGGACTTCGCCCCGCGCAATGTTCTCTGCAGTGGTAACAATCTAAGGAGCACTGACCTGCGAGTGACAATTATTGATTTTAATGTCTCTGTTGTAACTCGCCTCGCTTACTCCCGGACTCCAAGCGACTTCGCACAACTTCCAACCTCACCAATAAAACGCTGGCAGCGCTGTCCGCTCGGCTTTGAAGGATGGGTCTCATCCGAACCAGATAAAAGGAAAGCGTGGCTATGGAAGCATTGGGCGGGTTCTCCGTTGTATCGGCCCATAGAGGAAAGCTGCGTTGGGGGCCTATCGCTCACGTTAGCCCAGTCCACAACAGAACCTTGTATCCGTGCTCTTTCCGGGGTATGATCGTGCTTTGGTGCCTCCACCTCTTTAGGAGTAGGGGTTTCGCGGCGTGTAAGAGTATTTCGTATTATTTTGACGTATTTAAGGTGCAAAGTAGAATGTTACGCTCCAGGGACGCGCGCGGGATCTTCAGGGAGACCTCCGGACGCTATTGTGTGCCAATATTTTTTGTCCGCCACGTGAATTACATTCTACAACACATACTACAAGGCTTGCACTTGTATCAATTGGTTGATTGCCCTATAATAAAGTTATAAAGAAAACCACTCGTAACTCGCCAAAGTACAACAATGTGCATATTAAAATGCAGGCGTGCTTCTGTCGGCATGAAAATCCACGAACAAATGAACTTGGGCTGGCAAGAGCAAGTGTACATTCCAGAATGGACCGGATTAATGGGATGCAAGACTAGAAAGCGCGAGGGATATAAAACACAGGAGGTAGGCGCGACCTAAGTTACCAGAGGCATTATATATCCTTATATAAAAGCTGACCGAGTATATTAGGAATGCTATAACGCAGCTTAAATTAACGTCTTTTCAGGGAAACTCTTCTTTCTCAACACATCTTCATCGTTTGCACAAAGTAGTAAGACTAGCTAAAGAGGGTACCATGTCCTCCGCTGCTATATGGCGCGCCTTCGACTTGATATCTAGAACCTGGAGCAGGCTTCGATATGTAATACAAACGATCATCGAAAGAGCATCACAAGGCTTATGTAGCTGAAATTTGCGTTCTTCGCGTTGTCCAGTACTGGTCTGAGGCCTTTAAACTAAATATGCAACGGTCGATATTCTTTTGACGTTAAGCAACCAACCAACCAGATGCCCTGACTTAATTAGGCCAAACGTATATTCAATGATACCAAGGGGTAACTTCATTAACGCCTCTGCACGCCGGCATCCGTAAACCGCTGATCCTAGACTGCGACAATCACTTACGGCTCTAGAAGTCATCATCGCCCATATCCTGATCCTCATTCCCTGCCTCAATAAAAACCAGCCTCGTGCCTTCAGCAGCTGTTTGCCAGACCTAAATCCCATCGTTAGCACCATGAACCAGAGCCATTCTCTAGCCGCTAGTACAAATACGGGAAGAGTAAAAGTGGTAGGTATACTCACATCTAACAACGCATATTCATCAATTGCCTGCTCGAACTGATCTGCTGTAAACCCCTTAGCAAGCACCCGCTCTCTAACTCTCCTGAGATCCAACTCTCCACGGCTCCCGTCGCCCACGGCGGCAGCTCCGCTTGCAGCCATACTACGGATAAGGTGGTAAATCTTGCTGCTAGGCGTGTGATCGTCCCTACCCCTCTCCTCGGCGTACAAGCTTGCCTTGCTAACTTCCGTGATTCTAAGCGCCTCATCCACATCTTCGGTGATGACCTCCTCCGAGAAACGCAGTCGCGCAAGCGCTTGCGCGAGACGGACCACGCCGAGGAGCGTACGCGGTGATGTATGTGTGAACGCTTTCTTGGATCCTTCGTCCCGCTTCTGCTGCTGTCGCATGCGCACGTATGCGCCAACCATGTAGTCGGACACCTCCTTGGGAACGACAGGTCGGAAAGACCTTGCGCGCGCGACCCATTGTCGGACCTCGGCGGGACTGAAGATAATACCGCCAGGTGCTTCTGGGTGTGCGTTGTGCATGTGTACGTGGGTAACGTGGCGCGCGAGTTCTTCATCTGAGTCTCTGCTAGGCGTGTCTAATATCAAGAAAAGGACATCGAAACGCGAGAGTAGGGCTGCAGGAAGGTTGATATTTTCAACAGGGGAGATACGTGGGTTGTAGCGACCATAGAGAGGGTTAGCGGCCGCGAGGATGGACGTGCGTGCGTTAAGGGTGGTGGTGATACCGGCTTTGCTGATCGAGATGGTCTGTTGCTCCATGACTTCGTGGATGGCCGTCCGGTCTCCATCGTCCATCTTGTCAAACTCGTCTATGCAGCACATGCCATTGTCGGCAAGAACCAAGGCACCGCCTTCGAGCACCATTTCATCAGTGACGGGGTCACGCATTACGGCTGCCGTCAAACCAACGCCACTGCTGCCACGACCGGTCGTGTATACACCACGGGGTGCGACCTTTGTGATATATTTCAGGAGTTGGGATTTGGCAACACCAGGATCTCCCATTAAGCAGACATTGATATCACCGCGGATGCGCATGCCGTCACCCATCTCTTTGGTAACGCCGCCAATCAACTGCAAAAGAAGTGCTTTTTTGACGTCGATGTGACCGAAGATTTCCGGTGCAATTGAGCGTGATAAGTATTCATAGAGCTGGCCTGTTCTTTCGAGCTCGTTCATCCTCCGTAGCGTAGGTTGAGCCAGGACAATATCATCGTAAGCCTTCTTGTGCTGATTGACGTATTGTGCCTCGAGATAAGTGTCGGTGAGTAACCCTGCCTTGATTGCCTTGAATCCAGTATACGGTGTCGGCAGGAAGATACCCGCAATATCGATCACATCGCCTGGATTTATCTGCCTCACCAGCGCACCGTGACAATGCACTGTAAGCTGCCTCGGAATGTGGCCAACAGGGACCTGATCAGCCATCTCCTGAATCTTGACTTCCTGGAATGGCAGGAACTTTGAAGCTCGAGTGGAGAGGAAAAGCTGGCCTTTGGTGTTATTCATTTTGCACTCTTCTGAGGGGCACTCAACCATTGGTGTGAACTGCTTGGTTGTGATGGGTTGGAAAATTTCACAGCCACACCTGTCGCAAGAATACGCGTTAACTTGGACAGATGGCTTGATATCTGACACTCTTGTTGCAATTCCGCGCACGGTGATAAGGTGGCCAAGATGTTCTCCTCGGACATTCCGAACAGCTAGTGCTTTTGAGCTCCTGTCACTGCTTGAACCTGAAGGTGTTATAGGTTTGAAGTTTAGCGTGTACCGTCGAGTCAGGGCTGGTGGGAAAATGGATTCGGGTGGTGGAGCAGCAGCATCTTCTGCTGATTGAGCTTCTTGTATCCTTTCATTACGTTTTGAACGTTGAGTCATGATAATATCTAGAACATCGTCCTTGAAGCTGCGCAACTATTAGTTAAAATTCATTCTTTGGAGAAAGGGACAGAGCTGACTTCGGTTCGGCCACCGATTCAGGCATAACCTTGTCTACCGCCCTTGAGAAGACTTCAATGTAGTGAAATGCGTTCTTCTCTATTGACGAGACAAGTTTAAAGTCGGCCTCATCCCCAAGACTCTTCTCGTACTGTTCCCAATTACGCGTTAGCTCTTCCATTCCGACTAAGCGCTTGCGCAAAATACCCACTGCATCCAGATCATCCAGGTCTATTGTTATCTGCGAAGTCACCCGATCCGCGACATCTTGTAACATTTGCATATATTTCTTCTTCGGCTCACGATTGTGCTCCTGTCTCCGGCTTCGCTGGCCCGCGGCGCCATCGTCGGATTCGTCCATAAAATCATACTCGTCGCTCTGTCCATCCTCACCTAGATTCAAGTCTTGGAGCTGCTCGGTGGCCTCTGTGGAAGACGACTTGAAAGTTTGCAGGAAATCCTCGAATTGCGCTGAAGAGCCGTTGCGATTAGCAAAGTCCTGCTAAATTTGACAGGCGCATTTCAGAGAGTTACCTTGTTGTTCCTCGTAGTTGACGAGAGTTTTGTGGGTAAGAAGCGCCATTGCGCCTCAAACGCGAAATTCTGAAGAAGAAAAGAGGGTGGAAGTACGTTTACTTGGTATGGGTATCGCAGGTGGTCGGTGGAGGAAGAAATGTCAGGATGGGGGCTGGGGACGCGCTGACCGTTGCATTTTCGCGTTTAATGCGGGCAGGGGTTTGGCCATCCATGCCGCCGCACTTGATTTCCTTTTCGCGGGTTTGCCCTCTGTGACCGCCTTGTCTCCCGCTGGACCTAGCTTACCTCGGCATATCAAAGTCACCAACACCATGGTTTTACTTCCTCCTTCATACCCTCTCCTGTCAACATGGCTCCTGCAGTAAGGAGGCCAACAGTTCAGGCTGTTCAGGCCGAAGTCTCTTTGTTACAATCTCTTAAAAATTGTCTTGTTAATCTCCCTTCTTCCCTAGTCTCAGTTCTAGTTAATGCGAACACTGTAAGAATGAAACCTTCACATAATGCGTGGTAGATTATTCTAAAGAATTATAACGTACAGATTGCACAGAATGTCGTTGTCGAACTCAATTACCGCCAGCCTCCTCACCCAAGTAGTTTGGACACTAAAAATGCTCTGTCTGTCCAGAAGTCAGTTTTCGCAGGATGGACTGGAATGCAGAGCAAGCGCAAACTTGCGCCAGTTGTCGGCCGAGACGGCCTGAGCGGTAGTAGGGGCAGTGCTATCAACAGAGATCAAGATATACCGGCTGTAGAGGTCGACGCAACATTTGCACGATTGCTTGGACTTGCTGAGGGGCAGAAGGTAGATACGGATAGGAGAACAAGGTCGAATATCTACTGATATGCTTCAGTAGGTTGGAATTCTGCTTCATGTCGACCCGCCACAGGCGCACACTATTAATATCGAGCCTTTGACGCCGGTAGACTGGGAAAGTACGCTCTCGGTGACGGTCCACGGGCTGATAACTCTCATTCTGACCTGTACCAAACGTAGTGATTGAGCTGCATGCGCAATTCCTAGAGATTAATTTCCTTTCTCAAATTCGTGCACTGCCAAACCCGTCATTCATACCAGCATCCGAAAGTCAACGCCAGCCTCCACATCCATTGACACTCCACCTGTCTCCTACAACAACCGCAAACATCATCGTTACCTCTGTAAACCCTGTACCTCCTCAACCATCGCCGTTCGTTAAGATATCTCCTGATGCAGAAGTTATTGTGGCACCTAAAACGCGGCAGAAAGCTGAACGGAGTTCTGGAAGGGAAAGCAGAAGCGTTGGAGGTACCAGTCGAAGGAGTGCAGGTGGTAAAAGTACAGCAAGCACCGTACGGCGCAGAAGTGGCCGGGATGAGGCCTCCAGTCGTGGAGCCATCTTTCTCCGTGGTGTCGATAGAGGTCTTGGTGGCGAATGGTTTGATGACGACGAAACCATAGTAAATGAGGGTCTAAATGTTTGGGTTGATCGAGATATGTTGCTTACAAGGGCGCTGAGAGGCGTCACTTGGGTCTCTATCTCGATTGTAAGGCCTGCGGGGCTGCAAGAGCCAACAGATCCCCAGAAAGAGCAAGAAATAGAGAAGCCTGCTACAAAAGTTATAGCACACATTGGAGCCTGGGAAGATGCGCCAGATAGTCACCATGTTGCACTATCTACCGATCTATGTAAGGTTCTTGGTTCAGAAGGCTTAGTAGGTGGCCTTGTGCGTATTGAATGCGCTCCATATCAGGTCTCTAAACCGTCCTCTATGGTAAAACCACCGGGGTCTAGAGATTTTGGGATAAAGAGCTTGAAAATAATTCCGTTTTCTGCAGCAACTTCTCAACTTAGCTCTGTTCTTAAATTTGGCGGCGAGTCTAAGCAGGAACGCGAGGCAGCTGCCCAAAGAATCAAGGTTATGTATGGAAAGGCTCCCCAAGGAAATGGACTTCTGGATGGACCGGTAACAGATGGCATGATACTTCCAGTGCCCGAAAAATCCGAAAGAGACTGGCAAGGTGGGACTGTCAAATTCGAGCCTACACAACAGCAGCCAGGAGATGGGAGCAAATTACCACCGGCTTGGTTTTTGGGCTCTGAAAGAAAAATAAGCATTGAAGTGCAACCTAATATTCCCAAGTCCTCTAGTGCTTTAAAGGGATGGCCAGGAGGAGAACCATTGCCGAAAATAGAACCTAAAATGGTTGGAATCGATCCGCTGATTGAGCAGCTGACTTCACATTTGTCCCATCACTCCTCTGTGTTGTTGACTGGTGGGCTTGGAGCTGGGAAGACCACTCTTACTCATCTTCTAGCCCATCATCTGCGTTCAAAGTTTCTTTTCAACGTCGTTTACTTTCCCTGCCGTAAGCTCGTCAATGATGAGACACGTGTCTCCACCATTAAAGAGACTCTCAACCGCCTTTTCACAGCCGCATCATGGGGTGCTCGCCTTGGAGGCAGGGCTGTAGTCGTTCTTGATGACCTTGACCGACTTTGCCCAGTCGAGACGGAATTGCAGGTCGGTGGTGAGAATGGCAGAAGCCGGCACATCAGTGAGAGTATCTGCTCCATCGTGAGGCAATACTGTTCGATGGACTCTGGCGTTGTCCTTTTAGCAACAGCGCAGAGTAAGGAGGCTTTGAATAATGTCATCATCGGAGGCCATGTTGTTCGAGAGATTGTTAGTTTCAAAGCACCTAATAAGGAGGGAAGAAGGCGAGTGCTAGAGATGCTCGTACACCAAGATGCTAAACCTGCAGAGTTGCAAGGGCAACAAAACGGCATACCATCTGATACTCAATCTTTCCTAGGTAGCTCTACCTCAGGAAGCAGGCCAAGCACATCTCATACATCTCACACATCCCACCAACGAGAATCTCAACCAGATGGCTTCGTTGTCGACTCAAGCATCGACTTCCTTGATCTTGCTGGCATGACCGACGGCTACATGCCCGGCGACCTCGTCCTGCTAGTGTCCCGCGCTCGCAGCGAAGCATTAATCCGCTCTGTCAGCACTTCAACCCAACATCTGCACTCGCACGTTTCTAATACAAGCGCCATTCATCTCTCTAAAGACGATTTCACTCGAGCTCTTTCCGGCTTCACGCCTGCCTCTCTACGTAACGTTACACTCCAATCCTCAACAACTCGCTGGGATTCCATCGGGGGGCTCCACTCCACCCGTCAAACCCTTCTCGAAACTCTTCAATATCCGACCACCTATGCGCCTATTTTCGCTCAATGCCCGCTTCGGCTGCGTTCCGGCTTGCTCCTCTATGGCTATCCGGGATGCGGCAAAACGCTCCTCGCATCAGCAGTAGCTGGAGAATGCGGGCTTAATTTCATATCCGTCAAGGGCCCTGAAATTTTGAACAAGTACATCGGAGCTAGCGAAAAATCGGTGCGAGACTTGTTTGAGCGGGCTGAAGCTGCTCGGCCTTGCGTCCTTTTCTTCGACGAGTTTGACTCCATTGCGCCGAAGCGCGGACACGACAGCACTGGCGTAACAGATCGTGTGGTCAACCAGCTTCTTACCCAGATGGATGGTGCAGAAGGCCTATCAGGCGTCTACGTCCTTGCCGCGACGAGCCGACCGGACTTAATCGATCCCGCACTCCTGCGTCCCGGGCGGTTAGACAAGAGCCTAATCTGCGATTTACCAGGGCTCGAAGAACGCATCGACATCCTGAAAGCTGTCACGCGGAAACTGAGACTTGCTTACAACGTTCTCAGCACCGATTCTCACGGGGAGAACCTCCGTGAGATAGCGCAGAGGACTGAGGGCTATTCAGGAGCGGATTTACAGGCAGTGGTGTACAATGCGCAGCTAGAAGCTATCCATGACGCGCTGGGCGACGTCCAAGATATCGGTGAGATAGGCAAGGGGAAAGGCGTCAACGGTTCAAACAACACAGCTAAGTCTTGGGGGGCATCAAAGGGCGTCACGGATTTCGTGCACTTTCGTTTTGGAGACTCTTTGACGCCTTCCGATGAGAGCCAGCCCCCGACTTCTGCAGAGCTTACCGAGCGCGCTACTATTGCCGCTAAACTCGCTTCGTTGCAGTCAATCCGTCGTAAGCAAAAACTGCTTCAATACCAGTCGCACCAGCCTCAGGATGCAGATACTAGCAATGATAAAGAAGACAGGGCGGAAAACAAGGAGCCGGAGATCCAGTGGCGTCACATCAAGAGCTCGCTGGCAACGACACGGTCGAGTATCAGCCCAGAGGAGAGGAGGAGATTGGCAGGCATTTATAAAGAGTTCGTGGTGGGTAGGAACGGCGAGCTGCCGAGCGGGCAGGGAGGAAGTGAAGTTGGAGGGCGGACGAGTTTGATGTAAGAGAGAGCGGAGAAGTTTAGATGTATGGCGCATGTATTAATATTTGCAATCTTTGTGAGGTATGAGATTAACGAGTATGCAGCTTACATATGGACAAAGGGGTCCAAAAATTAGGAGTATTGATAATGTCAGAGTCTAAAGCCCAAAAACATGCCCTACCGTTTCCCCCATTGAGGATATCCTGTAGCAAGACTAATAGATAGCGGATCCGCCCAACCCGTAGTAGAAGTAGTATTTCGCATAATACCACAGAATAGGTATTCGCATGCTTCGTTCATTACTCTCCAATACATTCCGACGACCCTCCGTCCCAGCCAGCCACCTCGCACTGACTTAGACCTCATCCTTCAACAGTTCCGTTCTCTTTACTTCTCCACAGCTTTCTGTGCCGTCTCCTTCACCTGTGTCGCAACATTCGATGCTGCCCCTTGTGCGGCTACCAATCCCTCTTTCGCCTTCGCCTCGAGAGTCTTTTCTCGGCCGCCGAAACTAGGACGCGCGATATGTTAGCTTGTAATATCCAAGTAGCTACTATGCTGGCCGAGCCATTTCTAGGGTTCGAGTAGACATAGTGGCTTAGAACGGAGGTGGAGCACATACTTCCAGTAATTCAGGTACCGATATCCTTGTGTCAGCTGTGATGTACAGTTGATGAAATGGCAGCCAAAGAGGAGGTAGTTGCGCGGTTGGACGGCCATAGCATAGCGCATGAAGACGGCACTGTAGCAAGAAAGAGCGAGGGTCATACGGCCGGAAATACTAAACATTGACAACATTAGCAAACTCTGTACTTGGTCGCACGCTCATTGTCAATATATAGATATGATTCAGCAAGCGCGAAAAGCGAGAATGATTCTTGAGACAGGATTGGAGCATGTGCTTATGGAACGTGCAGAAAAGGTACTGGAAGCATTGTGGAAGTTGTTGAAGGGCTAGGTATGCTGAGCGCTACTCGGAGTCATCATGGAAACACGCACATCTCAGGGTCCTTCGTCATGTCTGCGACCGCCGCAATCGGGATACCGAAGTTACTCGCCGGACCCCAGAAGTCTGCTCTCCAAAAATATCAGCATCAATTAGCAAAACATTCACAAAGCCGATATTGTCCGGAATTTCGGTCGAAACTCTGAAAGAGAGCGAGGAAGAGGACTGTAAGTTACATACGGGTCGAGCAGAAATAATCGAGGTACTTATTCGACCGTATCTTCGCATTGAGTGCTTTCACTGCGGCGGCCATGGTGGAGGATGTGTGCTGGGAGGTGAGAGTGAGAATTGAGTTGAGGATAGCTTGCGGCGACTTTCTTAGTTGAACATCCGGGACCCGAACCGCACTTACTTCGGAGTAGCAATGTGTCACGTGCCTACAAAGTCCGTCGAATTTTAAGTCATCATCTTCAAATTCAATGTATAAGCGGAATAGGCGTTGGCTGGATTAGAATTGATCGTTATTCTCTCATGCATGGTATCATTGTTCTTCTATTTAACACCCAAGTACTTTTGCTAGTTAAAATGCAAGCAGTGGCATGATTGGCTGAAACCCCTCCAAGAATTTATACCTCTCTGTAACTGCGTGACCTTCATTCTTGCTTCGTGCCCAGAGGGTAAACTTGTAAGTTAGCTTGGATGTTGTATAATTTGTTAAACTTCCATTTGGCCTGAAGCCAGGTTTTGACCGAATATTATCGCAATCGTGCTCTACCTCCCTCCAAATCCTGGAGGTGGGAAACCTCGACCTGACCCAGGAGGTTGGAAACCAGGCGGTGGTTGAAATCCAGCTGCAGCGTCATTAGCGATCTTAACCGTATTCATATAGTCCTTTGGAACTTACGTGGTGGTCCGCCTGGGGGTCCGCCTGGAAACCCTTGTGGGGGGAAGCCAGCTATAAAAGAGTTAGTAATAGAAAACTTATAAATAAGAAGATCTTAGACATACGAGGTCCACCTGGGGGGCCTCCTCGGCCTGGGAAGCCAGGAGGTGCACCAAATCCTCCCGGTGGAAATCCGCCAAAGCCACCTGGTCCCGGTCCTCCAACGCCGGCTGCTGGCCCTGTCAGCCCCACTGGAAGCCCCCTTCCTGCTGGTCGACTAATTCCCGGGCCTGTAGCTAGCGTTGCCGGAGCGCCAGCCGGTGCTGACGTACCAAGTCTTGCTGATGGATCTGCCGGTGGAGGGCCTTCTACAGAGAGGGAGACGATGTGAGTTCCGCGGACGATTGTTAAACCCAAAGTGCGCTTTTCTTCAGTTTCTATCATCGCGGGTGCAGAACTACCGGGTGCGACTTGGGCACCTTTTGTAGGTTTTCGCTTGACTCGTCGAAATTCTTCAGTATCAGCGAGAACGAGATTCATATGCTGAAAGGATGACATTGTTAGCTCGATTCCTTTACCAATAGTCTGAATAAAAGCTCCAACCTTGTCAAAAGCCAACATCTGCCCCGCCATTTGTCGGCCATCATTGAGGGTAGCCCTCATTCGGTAATTGATCTAATGCTCTTGTTAGACTTGCTGCGTCTCCGATATGAGGTGGTGTGGGGTTGCTTACCAGGTTTTGCTGGAAATCCAGAAGTCAGCTGGCTCTATCTTTGAGACGTCTCTCTCAGGTCTGAGAATATGTGGACAATGGGGAGCGCGACTCACCATCTTTCCTTGCCTGTTAGCCACGGCCATGATTGCTGCTCTGCGTGCAAACACGACTTCTCTGCTCAAAAAATTGGTATCACGGTCTCACGACCTTGAGAAGCTCAAGTATCAGGTGAGTGCCACCGATCACTGAACGGTAGGTGTAGGGGCAGAAGAGTAACCTCAAAGTGAAGCTTTGAGGCTCGCACCTCGTTAAAGAGGACTGTTTTGGTTAGCGTCTTGGCAATTCGCACACCACAGATTTTGGCGACTTCCAAACGAACATTGCTCTCGACAGTCAACTAACCCCACCACATCATAGCACAATGGTAGGAAAGATTCCTGAAGATATATCCTAAAAGTTAGTTGTTAATCATAATTATAGGCACGAGGTCAGCAGCCCAACCAGCAGGTTAGCTCAGAGTCCAGCAAGGACAAGAGCGGCAATCCCATGAGGGAGCTGCGCATCCAAAAACTTGTCCTCAACATCTCAGTCGGTGAATCTGGTGACAGACTCACTCGTGCTGCAAAGGTGCTTGAGCAATTGAGCGGTCAAACCCCCGTCTACAGTACGTCCAAACCATCAATCAATGCGCTTCTCTAAATATTAGCACACAACTACTTCAAAATCACTTCTCTCACAACTCCCTCCACTAACTCCATTCTCCTTCCGTTAGGCAAGGCCCGCTACACCGTCCGAACGTTCGGTATCCGTCGTAATGAAAAGATTTCTGTGCACGTTACCGTCCGTGGACCCAAGGCCGAGGAAATTCTAGAGCGTGGTTTGAAGGTCAAGGAATACGAATTGAGGAAGCGAAATTTCTCCGAGACTGGCAACTTCGGCTTCGGTATCAGCGAACACATCGATTTGGGCATCAAGTATGACCCAGCGATTGGTATCTACGGAATGGACTTCTATTGCTGCATGTGAGTGGACAGCATCTGCAAGAGGGTGAAATGCGAGGACAATTCATTTCATATCTTCGAACGGAATCCGAGGTACTACTCAAGCTCAATGAATAACATAAATTTGCAGGACCCGTCCCGGCGAGCGCGTTGCCAAGCGGAGGCGATGCAAGAGTAGGATCGGCGCCTCCCACCGCATCAATCAGAACGAGACGATTAAGTGGTACAAGAACCGATTCGAGGGTATCGTGCGGTAGATGGGTATGATAACTGGGGGACAATTTAGCACGAGAGCAAGCATTTTCGACTTCGGTGTCGGTTCGGCGCATCACTCACGGGAGTCTTTTTGTAGCTACAAATACACACCATATGCGGCCTATCAACGGAGCTGGCTTTGCTCGTTACGAGCAAGAGTCGATCACAAATACAATGGAGGCTTCACTTGGGTGATGTTCCGCTTAACCATTGGTGATCTGCTTCAATCATTCTCATGCTGTTTCTCTGGGGTGTAGTGCCTGTTGCCGGTATACTGTCTCAAGCTTCTCTAACCATCCTAGTCTTGTCGACAGTGGCACATCGAGGTAAGTCTGTCAAAATTATTGTAACCTTATCCCTTACTCTTGTGCTACTATTCCTTTGACTCCAGTATTAAGAAAGTGAATTCCGATACTCATAACAATGGCATTGAAATATAAATTGGAGAAATTGATTCCGTTCTATTGGTGAATGACCTTAACTATATATACATATTTAATTCCTTTAACAATCTAGCCCACCACTAACCTCTTATATTCTCCGCTGTTGTGCCTTAATTCGCCAATTCTATTTTTGAAATCAAACTGCTCGATATTGAGGAAACATCGAGCTCTTTTGATAACTATACAGCCTTTCAAATTAGCTGCAATCAGCTATAAAATTCGAGCGTCAGTCCAAGAAAGGCCTAAGCAATCCGTTTGATGTAGCCCGTTCAGGTCAATATAGTTGAAAGAGACTCATTGGACTCTACGCCACTACGGAACCATTATGACTGAATGCCGATGCTAGTATAGTATAAAATTATGCGGGTTTAGAATGGGTTGATTGTGTTGACCGATATTTCCCTTCCATCAAACTAGAAAATGGCCAGCCGAAGCCTCTGTGCTCTGAATCGGCGTCGTTTGCCTCGTCTTTTCCAGTAAATAGTAGGTCTTCAATAGCGTATAGCTTCTCGCATAAATTAAAATCTCCCTTCACTATAAAAATCGTGGCGATCCCATTATTGTAGTGGGTGAACTAACAGGATCAACGATTAATAGCTAATGGGGGCTAGCGGGGTTGCTACTTTGTCGGTTGGCTTCGGCACTTCATACACGGTTCGCACCAAAATCCTGGCAGTCCAGGAGTCAAAATTTTTGATTTGAATTTGGAGATACAGTAAAATCTCTTTAGTACGACACCGTTTGTTCGGCCGAGCGTATCGTAATACCAATGGTATTGTTATATCAAGAGTCACGTATTAGGTAAATAAGTAGGAAAAAAAGGAGCTTAATACCTAAAAAGGCTTAGGATGTCTACCTCGCGGGCTAAATAGGGCCCTCTCCCATATAAATTCTCTACTAGTTATACCGATATTGGTGGTAGGTGCTTAACGATATTACTAAAAGTTAAATTATCGTAATATTACACCAAAAAATGCTTGATTAAGGGGTGTAGATCGTAATGTAGAGGTTATCGTTATATACCCTATATCGTATTATGGAGATTTTACTGTAGCCCATCATTACTCCGATAGTCACAGACCAAAACTCCCCTTGGCGGAATCCAACCCGGTTAGTCAGCATCGCCGCTCTACTCAGGCGCCAAGCACCCTTGCCTCGCCCGCTGCTAAGGCCCTGCTCAGTCTGCTCAGGCTGCTCAGTCACGTTCCTGCTCCTCTACCTTAGCAACCAATTATGCCTTAAAAATGCTACGTCCTTACAATACGAATTATTAACTCTATATAATAATCTTATAGGGCCGTATTTAGGGCCCCCCTTAAAATAGAACATTTGTCTATCCTAAGCTACATCTATATAGCGTCCCTAAAGGTTTTAATTAAAAAGGAGGCACCTTATCCCTCTTATTATAAGATCTCCTTTTAGCCGTATTCGTTCGCTCTATTTTACCTACCTACCGCTTAATTTCTATCCTAGGGCCTAGTTTTAAATCAGAGTTTTTATTCTTTAATTACCCGGTTAATACTTGTATTTAAAATAAGGAGAGGATAAACTAAACTTCTAGTATTGGTTGTCGTAGAGAAGAAACGTAGCTACTAGATATAAGCTGTCGATAGGCTACTGAACATGGGAATTATTTAAGAAAAATCGTTTGACTAGGAATCCCTTCAAGGAAAGAAAGCTTGCCGTCAGGGTATCTATCGGGCCTCGGGCCGACATGGCGAACCCTATATATAGTCCATCCTTTCTCAACGGACTATTCCCTCTCCTCCGAGGGCCGTTCTCGAATGGGGTCCCTCCTCGACCCTGGCGGATTCCGCTCCCCACACTCGCAGTTGTATCCATGTAGTCCTGGAATCGCTAAGTAGCGCTTGCTGCACGAAGAACAATAATACCGCTTCTGGAAAGCACGTCGTTTAAGGGTTTTCCGGCACCGAGGACAACTCATACCAAACTCTAACTCGCGGTACGAGCATTTGAATATGCATCCGCATTTGCATTGCCACTGCTTTTCACCGGATTTCCAGGAAGAGCGGCCCCGATCCACCGGTTTAGCTGGCTGGATGAGGTTCTCTTTTGCCTTTGAAAGGTCTTGTTTTAACTTCGAGACTTCGCTCTGCATAGTGGTTGTTTTGCCTGCGTATCTTTTTACCTGATGTCGAAGTGAGTCTGCCTCGGTTTTCAGGGCAGCTGTTTGATCAGCGTAGTCGTTCATTTGATATCGGAGTGAATCTGCCTCGGCTTTTAGGGTAGTTGTTTGATCTGCGTAGTTGTTCATTTGATATTGGAGTAAGTCGTTCATTTGATGTCGGAGTGAATCTGCCTCGGTTTTCATGGTAGTTGTTTGATCTGCGTAGTTATTCATTTGATATTGGAGTAAGTCGTTCACTTGATATCGGAGTGAATCTGCCTCGGTTTTCAGGGTAGTTGTTTGATCTGCGTAGTTGTTCACTTGATATTGGAGTAAATCTGTCTTATTTCTGTATCCTTCCAGTTGGGATTCGATCTTGGCTTTATCCTTTTGTAAGAGATCGTGTTGTGCTTTGGCGTTTGCTTCGACGTTACTTAATACACGTTCGTAATTTGCTTTTAGTTTTTTCTCGAGCGCTTCGTTTTCTATCAAATCAGGTTAGCAACTTAGCGAAGGAACGGTGTCGAGGTCAGGCAGCTGATCCTCACAGCCCTGGTACATAGGATAACCTACTTGATTTCATGGCACGATTTATCTCCTCCCTGACGGCCTCGAGTTCTTCCTTGTGCTTGCGCTGAAGCTTTATGAGTTCTTCATTGACATATGCACCTGCATCCGTGTCAACCAAGGCAGCGCCATCATCAACTAACTCCTTCTGGATCCTAAGGGCAGCCGGAGATTTCTTCACAACAGCTTTGATGATCTCCAGCGCTCTCGCTCGCTTATTGTTGTACCATTGCGCACTCGCCCCACTAGCAAGCATGGTCCCCCAAAAGCTTCCGGTACCGCACAGCTCCCTCTCCCGTGCCATGGCCTCCACGGGATTAATGTCTTCCCACATAGTCGTAACCAGCACAACGTTCCCCATATTCTCTTCTCCACAGAGCTTTCGGAACAATTGCAGGTTCTTCATTGAAGAGCCTGTTATCCTTTTATCCGTGATGCGATGGAGGTAAAGGATCCCCGAGAGCAGCATGCCATGACGGTACGTGCTTCCCATCCAGTTGGCAATCTCGGTGAGAACGTCGGTATCGCTGCGATTGGTGTCATCGAATCCCGGGGTATCGACCAGAGTCACAGCGTAAGGACCGATCTGGCAGGTTACTTCCCGGACGTGGGTAGTCTCTATGTGCTGGTCGGTAAACGGATTTTCTCTTTCTCTATGCCGGGGACAAGCTCACCTGATTGAAGACCATACCCAATAGCAACCTCCTTTCCTGAAGCCTTGCTGATGAATGTTGACTTGCCTGTGCCAGTCACCCCACAGACCGCGATCACGATATGGTTTGTATCTCTCTGGTCCTGCTCGTATTGTTCTGCAGACTTCATTCTCGACTGAGGAGCCGGAGGTAACTGGTGACGGAAAGGGTTACGGTTTGGTGAGCCACCCAGCGCGGATACTGGGTTTTCGTCGCTCCATCCATCTTCACCTCCTGCTGTTAAAAGTCCAGGTATGGCCGTCGGTTGACCACGAAAGGGGTTGTGGTTTGGGGAGCCTCCCAGCGCGGATACTGGGCTTTCGCCGCTCCACCTATCTCCACCTCCTGCTGTTAAAAGTCCAGGTATGGCCGTCGGTTGACCACGAAAAGAATTATGGTTTGGGGAGTCTCCCAACGCGGATACTGGGCTTTTGTCACTCCATCCATCTCCACCTCCTGCTGTTAAAAATCCAGGTATGGCCGTCGGTTGACCACGAAAAGAATTATGGTTTGGGGAGTCTCCCAGCGCAGATACTAGGCTTTCGTCGCTCCATCCATTTCCATCTCCTGCTGTTAAAAGTCCGGATATGGCCGTCGGTTGACCACGAAAAGAATTATGGTTTGGGGAGTCTCCCAGCGCGGATACTGGGCTTTTGTCGCTCCATCCATCTCCACTTCTTGCTGTGAAACGCGCAGGACTGGCTGTCGGTTGACTAAAAACTCCTTGATCACCGTTTTCATTGTGATGTGTTTCTCGCAGATGCTTCTCGTTTCCGAAGACGCCTTTGTGTTCGATCGCAGACTCTCCCGTCCTTGGTATTGGGCTGCGAGGTTTGAGGCGCTGGCGACGGTGATCTTCCAACACCTCACGGCGAATGTCCTCGGGGAGGGCGGCAAGGAAGTCTGGGTCTGGGTCCGCATCTCGCTCGAGAGTCTCAACTTTAGCTGGTTCGGCGATGAAGACCTCTTTATCGCTGAATCTTCTAGACCAGTCTATCGCGTCTTCGGACGAGTTCGTCTTTCCAAAGAGCACGTTCAATCCGCTAACAGACTGTTTCGCACGACGGTACAGTGAGCCCATTCTGCAATATGATGATGCGCTGTCTTACCAGAAACGTACGTCGAAGATACTCTCATCCTTCATATATGTTCACTATCGGGCAACTTTTCAGCCTTACATGCTTCAGCATAGAACTGGACACGTCATCCAGGCGTGCCCAAGTATTATCGAATGAAGCCTTGGGGGAAGCAATATGATTATGCCCAAATGAGGCGTCGAATAGCCTCCAGGAGTTGTTCTTTTCGGCGGCGAACCACGTCAGAACTCCCAGCCTGAAACGTGCCCTCTAAAATAGTACTGGCTCAGTACCATCATATCCTCGTTTCGGCTCTGACTAGATATATATCTGCCTATCGCTTGACTGCGTCATGCTAGAGGATCGAAGTAGCTGGGCGTGCGAGTGGTTGAAATTTTACAAAGGAGTGTAGAGGAGTTCTACGAGATGGTTGCCGCAAGGCTTTTCCTATGGGTTTTTTGCTTCACCTAGTTTCACCTAGTTAGCCAAATCCGCTCTTTTAATTCCTGCCAATCTGCTTTAATTTCACCTACTATCTCCTTCTAGTCCTTTAGCTTGGTTCCCTAAATCCGTACCAGATAGAAAGCCTCCCGAGTTATACCAGTTAGAACAACAGTGACACATCGCGCGCCTAAGCGTCACCCAGCTGCACATCAAGCCCCGTAGTAGCAAACAACTGACCTCCCAGCAGAACCTATCTACAGAGCGACCACCATCAACCATCCACCACAACAACAGCGTCTCCAACACTCCCCAGCGCCAAACGCCCGACTACCCCAATCCAAGCACCACCACACCTTCTCCAACCTCTCCCAGCACCTCCACCACCACGACCAACATCCCCCTAAAAAAACCCCTCCTCTCCAACCTCAGCCTTACAACCTCACACACACGCCCCACCCAACGCTCCCTCAGCCCTGCCCACCCGCCAGCCCACCGCCCGATCCACCCTCAAACACACGCCACACTCGTCCGACGCGCCCCCGTCTCGCGAGCCGCCGAGGAAAAACCCGGTCCAGAGCGCCGCCCGGGGGGTCGCAGGAACGGTCGGGTGGGGGGGCGCGATCGGATCGGGCGAATGGGGCGGCGCGGTAAGTGATACGGTGGCGGTGGGGGGAGGGTGAGGTGGGTTATGCGGTATGTAGAACGGAGGGAAATAAAAAACCGGGAGGGGGGGAGACAGGACTGGGCGGTGTGAGACGTAGGATTTCGGTGGTGCGGGGGGATTATGTTGGATTATGCGGGAGTGGGCTTAGGGGTGAGATGGTTAGGCTCGGGTTATGGTTAAGGCCTTTTTGCTTCGGATCCTTCGGATCTTGATGTTGAGGGTAGAGAGGGAGAGGAGAGGAGAGTAGAGTAGAGTAGAGCGGAGATCACGAACGAACAAGCAAAAAGACGCAAGTAAACGTATGTCTGGTGATATTCTCATGTTTTCTTTCTCGTCTCGCATCTCGAATCTCGAATTACATATCCACAAATTGCCATCTCCACAACACCCCGCAACACCCCGCCATCGCTCCAGCAATGCATCCCCGATGCTCGAAAAACCACCCCAGTCAATGATGCTCGTAGTAGTCAGCCGTTACCGCCTCTCTTCCTCTCCTTTTTGAAAAGGCTAAGCGAAAGAGCGAGGCTGGCCTAGGTATAAAACACGCTCATGGAGAGGAACTCCGACACTCCAACCCAAAAAGGTAAAGCAGACCAATAAAAAAAGGGAATCCTGATAGATAGGAAACTGTTGAGAGAGAGGACGAAACGAAATAGGAACGGACAGGCAAACACACGTACACGTGCGCAGGAAGACGACGGGAAGCCGCTTTCTTAATCATTTACATGGTATCCCAAAACCGGCGCTGAAAACACCCGCAAAAAGCATATGATTTGACCGAACCGCTACAGCTACTGCTTCTGCCCCGCAACGCCAGGCCCGAAGTCGAAGCCCATCGGCTTCGCATGCACAGGGGCCGGACTCGCCAGCGGAGTCGCATACGCGCCGGGGATCGGCACCGCCGCATACTGCTGCTCGCCAGGCGCGGCGGGGACATGGTCGATGCGGCGCTCGAAACCCGGGCTGAGCGGCGGCGGGGGCGGGGAGGTGGAAGTTGCGCGGACGGGGCTCTCGAAGCCGGCCTGGGCGACCTTGGGAGTCGCGCCCTGAATCTTGATGGGCGGCGGCTGCAGCGCGAACGGCTTGGGCTGCGCGAACCCGCGCGGGAACTGCACCGTGTCGGCCTCGCCCTGCTCTGCCGCGCTCTGCGGGTCCGTGTACATCGGGTGGCCTGGCGGTGGGCGCCAGCCTCCTGAGCGCGGCGACATGGGACCGAAGCCGGGCGTGTTGGGCGCGGATTGCGAGCGAAGTTGGGCGAGGTAGAGATCGGAGCGGGCGCGGTCACGCACGGCCATGGACTTGCGTAGCTTGCGCTTCGACCAGAAGCGGTAGAAGACGATAGCGTAGATGATAATGCAGAGGGTCTCGATCACGACTTCAATGATGCAGCAGACGAGGGACCAGTTCTGGAAGGGGGGTAGTTGTTAGTTGGAGATTTGGGGAAAGTGGGGAGAGCAGCTTACTTGGAGACGGCACATGAGGGAGTAGGAGACGTCGTTCTCGAACAATTTGCGTCGCATGTTGTCCTTGCAGGACCAGCCCCACATGTCTTTTCCTTGGCCTTGGGCTTTGCTCTGGTTCAGGATGCCGGCGCCAATGGCCCACATGACGATGCTGAAGACGAAGAAGGCGACGGTGAAGACGGTGTAGTAGGCTGCCACCTTCTCCGCCCGGTGGTGGCCTCCTCTTGTGTATGCTATTAAGACAACGACAGACATGAATAGTGAGATGCAAGCAATGACAAGGAGAGTGGTTTGCGGCCATGTCTTCGTGCCGGCTGCCCATGGCGGGAGGTTGTTCCGTGTTGGTAGCGCTTTTGTTGCGTTGAAGATTGAGAAAACGGTTGCAAGCATGGAGAGAACGATCAGACTGCAGGCGAAGTTGATGCTTCGAAGGAAGATCTTGGCTATCCGTACTCGCACTTTCACTTTCTGCTCGTTCGTTAGCCAGTGCTCAATGGTGAGCTGGGAATTGATTAAGCGGGGCTTACGAGGTCTTTTGCTTGCTCCTTCTCCGTCTCCTGCTCCGTCTTTTCTAGCATCTGCTCTTCCCGGAACGTGGGGCTGAGGATGCCCTCCCCTGTCCGCGGTGGAGCACCAGGAGATTTCAAAGCGCTTTTGAGAGATGACATTGGCGTTGGCGGAGGGAGGTATTTCCTGTCCGTCTCCTCCATCTCGACGGTTTGCTGGACGTAGCCGAAGCCGATATCCGAGGGTTGGGGTTGAGGCGCGTAGTGGTTCGTAGGGTAAGGCTTGTCGTCCTTGTCGTCGTCGATGGGCGAGTGGACCTTTGTTGCTTCAGCGAAGCGGGGAGTTCGCGGTGACTTGAAAGAGCCAGAGGATTCGGAAGAATTTCGCGATCTAGGTGCGAGTGTGAGTGTGGTGGTTTTGGTGTTGCTCGGTGCCATTCTAATAAACTATTGCGGTGGGGGGGTATAAGGGAGTCGATGAGGTGAGATTGTCATAAGACTGTGACGAGGAAGCTATGGAGAGGTGAAAAAGGCTCTACGAAGCACAAGCAACTTGGTCCAGGCCAGCTTTTGCAAGTCACAGCAACGACGTGTGTTGGGAAGCAAAAAGTGAGAACGCACGAGTATTACAAAGATGGAGAGGCCTGCTGTCGAGAGGAAAGGAAGCAGAAAGTGGGATTGAGGAGATGGTAGCCTTTTGTCTGGGCTGGCGCTTCGCCAGAACGACGCCGCAGATTGGGTATGGGGGGGGAGCACGGATGAAGGTGGAGAGAGTCGGAAGAAAAGGCTGGCGGGTACTTACCAACGTCGAAATGTATGGCGCCAATGAAGCCTGTTCGCCAGGGAACAACAGGCGCTGATAGGCCGTACGGGGGACGCGAGTATGTCGATGGCGCGGGCGACAGAGAAGCAGGCTGCTGGTGATCTTCCAGGAATAGACGCCCGGGAGAGAGGGAGCGAACGAAGCTGGGGGGCTGCAAAAAGCCTGCAGATGGATTAGAAACAGCGCTGCTTCTGGGCCTAGAGGCTCAAGTCCCGCGTAACTTTGCGTCTTGTGGCCGTTGGTTCGGTAGTGCTGACGGCGAAACTGCAGTGTGCCCGTAAGCTTGCTATCTGCCTTATCTACTGTCTCTTTCCTTCTCGCTTTGAGCTGGCAAGCGGGGGCGGTGTCGCGAGAGAGAGAGAGTGATGGCGACGCTTCAATTCCCAATCCTTGAAGAGGGGAAAGATTATTGAGAGTAGAATTGCTTTGGTGTTCGGTTGGAGGTAGCGCCGGTCTTTCAGCAGTCTCCCAAAGCTTCTCATGGGCCGACTCGTTTCTGCGCGTGTCAGTGGACTGGAGGGCATGAGGCCCAATTAAGGCTGGAGTCTTCGCGCCCGCAAGAGTTCGAGGGCTCGGGTCACACCGCGTGGACAAGGCTATTTATCGCGTGTGGTTGGTGCTGGGCGGGCGGCAAGGCGCCCAGCTTTGTTTCGGCAGAGCGGCGGCTGTCCAATTAATGCCCTCACATGCCCGCACAACCCCAGGCGTCCCTGCAGCAGCCCAAGGTCGGGCTGGCAATCCCGATGCAAGCCTGGACGAAGCGCCCGGAGGATCGCATACCCCGGCCCCAGCCCTAGTTTAGCCTCCAGTTTAGCTCCAAGTGAACCAGCGAACCAGCGGCTCCAAACAGCCAGAGACTGCCCTCTGCGCTGGGATCATCGCCCCGCCCGTGGCCACCACTCACCACTCATCACCCTCCATTGTCATATTAACCTGCGCTTTTTCGGCCTTTATGTACGCTGCATTCCTTCGACCCGGAACAGCGACTGCGCACGGTACACGTATTGCGCATCTCACTGGAGGTGAGTTCAGATTTACGACCTGACAGCGACGACATTCGCTCTCGCGTTTTCTTTCTTCTCTGTCTGGGTGAGTGGAGATCGCTAATCAGGGTTCGCACTGGGCATCTTGCATCGACCTGGGGAAACTTGAAGGAGCGTGCCCAGCAGTTGAATATGGAGGTGATAAAAATCGCCATAGCCGGAGCGTTGGCTAATTTGCTCGCATGGGAATTAAGGCGATGGGGGCCCTTTGCTACGCCTTGCCTATGTCTCCCATGTCTTCCCGTGTTCTTCATGTCGCGTGTCTCTTTTCCCCCAACAGCCAATTAGTGGTCGCGCCCAGCCGGATTAACCCGCCTTCCCGCTTTGGTGCAAAACCGTTTGCTGCGAGTTTCACGCGGCCTCACCTAAGAATAGGTCATCTCTCACCCACCTTCCTCACCTCCACCATCCACGCCTCCCATGCTCAGCTCACCAGACATCTCAAATCATTGCTAGTCACTTGTTGGCGATGCTACCCAGAAACCTCCAAAACCTCCCGCCATTTTGTCACGCACCCTCAAGAAGCCCAGGTTTGCATTGCTGTGCCGCCGGAGAGGCCCGTCCCTCCCGAACAGAAGGAAGCGATGCTTGCCACACATGAAGGATTCATGCCGTGGTGCTGGTCCCCAATGAATGTTTCGAAACATTTTTAGACGTATTTGGACGTCGCTTCCGTATTTCCTCCCCCCTTGTCTTTGTTTATATTGCTTCTCGGCCTTCTCGACACGATTCTGTACCTCCACACTCCTCAAGCATCGCCCGGAATATTCCCCGAATGATATATTAGCACTATCGTCATTTCAAACTAACACCTATCTGTCTACCTTCTCCGATGTGCTATTTGCAGAGCGTCAAATCTCTATCTCACCTCCCCTTGGTACTCTGACTGTAGTCATCCAGAATATCATGGTAAGGTCCGTAGAACCCACTGTCCCTAGCCCGCGTGACGTATTGGACCGCCTCGTATCCATCCTGGGCCGGTGAATTTCCATTCTTACCATTTGCGTTCCTATCATGGCTAAGAGGTGAAAGCGGCACTTCACCTTCATCCGAATCAAACTCCCACCATTCCTTCCCAGGTGGTTTGTGCTGTCCACACTCTCTGCCGGGAGAAACCCCGCTGTCAGCAGCGCGCTGTCTCCCCTCAGATCCAATAAAGGGATTTTCCGAGTTTGAGTAATGTCTGGTGTTCCTTAACCCTTCCATCACTCCCATCGGTTCTGGCTCGTTTGGGACACCTTGGCAATAGAAACTCGAACGTGTTCTCCCATATTGTTTCTTACTCATCGACTTACCTCGTTGTGTGAAGCTACTCAGGCCAGGTGATATAGGCGGCGTGTCGACACCTTGACAGGCAAAACTAAAGTCAGAGCTGCGTCTCTTCGGATTTGCATGAAAACGGTGCAAAAAGGACTTACCAATCTCAGACGGATGCATGAAGTCTGAAAAGACCGTCCCACGGTCCGGGTCGTAATCCTGCTTGTTTGCAAGGTTGAAGACGTTCGGGTTCTTCGACTGGGGAGGTTGCTTCATGGCTGGTGCTGGCACTGGTGCTTGAACTGACGACGCAAATGCTGCAGCAGACTCTCCTGCTCTACCACTCTGAACGGTAGAGCTGGTGTGTGAGGACCTTGCAGTCATGGGAGACTGCGAATCTGGGATCTTTGGTTTCCTTTTGTTCTTCTGCCGTTCTATCAGATCAGTGTGCCGAGGCATTGATTTGTCTCTCTCTTTTTCTTTTTTATTTGGTCCAGCACTAAACGGCCCATCACTTATCGGCTTCCAGATATGCAGTCTCTCAAGAAAGTCCACAGGGGCCTCTTGCTCTTGCGGTGGACGACCACGAAATCGCGTCGGCGGCCGCGTCGGCACCCGCTGTGGAACACCCCGAATAACCCGCTCAACAGGACTGCAATGCGGCCGAACTGGCGCTTGACGTCTTGCCTGGGATTTCCGTTCCAGTGAAAGCACTTCATCGATCGGCACCTCCGCCTGCATGCTCCTCGAGATCTTAAGCGGCACCACTATCCCACTCTCCGCCCTCACCTCCCTACCACGCTGGTAGTTCTCAAAGACGCGCAACGCAATATCGCCATGCTCGTGCGTCCTCAACTCAGACTCCGGCCGCAGCAGCGGCATCGTCGCCTCGGGCCACGCCACACCACTCTTCGGCTCCTTCTCCCTCCTCTCCTCCCTCACTCTCTCCATATCCATCTCTCCCTCTCTGTCCAACCTCCCCCGCTCCCTCTTCTCCCTCCACCCCTCCACCAACCCCTCCACCAAGCCCCAAAACACCCGCCCCTCCCCCGGCGGCCCCGCCCTGTACGTCTCGCGAAACCGCAGCCGCGACCCGCTCCTCCCACCTCGCTCCTCACCCGCAGCAGCAGCCGGCCGCGCGTGGAACAGGTCCGGGTGCTCGCGCCTCCACGGCACGGCGGGCGTGATGGTGCGGACGTGGCTAAGCGACTTGGGAGCCGGCTCCCGCCGACGCCGTTGCTGGTGCCGCCGGTGCTGTCGGGCGGCTGTTGCTGTGCGCGCCGCTGTGCGCTTCCGCGAGCCAGGACTTCCGTTCCGGCCGTCTCTGCTGCTCCCGCTCCCGCTCCCGCTCCCGCCAGCCGTGCTCGCTACGCTCTCCATCTCTACCGGCACATCCGGCAGGACAGGGCGAGCCGGGAACGACGTCCGCGGTCTGCGTTCTGTGTCTCTTTCGCGCTGCCGCTGTGTCTGCCGCCCCGCTTGCTGCTGCCCGCGCGCCTGCTTGGCGGATGCGGCGCCGGGGCCGAAGACGGTGGGTTGCAGGATGTAGTCGGCGGCGTGGCTAGCTGGCGGCGGCGAGAGCGCGGGGATCGGCATGTAGGCCAGGCCGGTGTGGGCGAGGTAGGGTCGGCGGGGTTGTGTGGGGTGGTGGGTTGGTATGGGTTGCGAGGGGGGGATAGGGAGGAGATCGGTGTTGGTGTTATTGTTATTGTTGTTGTGGTGGTGAGGGGCTGGGGTTGGGTAAGGGAGGGAAAAGGGTGAAAGTGGGGATATGGGCGATTGGGGGCGTTGGTATCGTTGCTGCTGCTGGCGGCGGGTGGTGAATGTCGATGTCGCCGCGCCGCGCGGAGAGGATCGTGCAGCGGTGGGCTGGTGCTGGCGCATCGTTTCGCGCATCGCTAGTGGTTGTAGAGCTGGTAGCTCGTATTTGTATGAGAGAGAGAGGTGCCGAATGTTCCTGGGTTTCCTGGGTAAAGGGCTGAAGTTGGGAGGTGGATCGTGGACTTAATGATTTATGAATACCACTAAATCTTCACATATACGTATGTACATGCAGCGCCTCAAGCCTCGTGTGTCTCCTGAAGCGTCGTCTAAACAACCCCCCGATGCAGGACTTGGGGACCGTGAGGTAGGATTGAAGTGCGTGATGCGTGGAGTCGTGGAAAGCGAGTATAAAAAACTGAAGTTAGTCACGACGTCGTGTCTGGATCTAATTCCGAACCAGCTGTTGGTATCGTGTGTAGCTGGCAAGTGACTATGTTCGTGCGTCCGTAAGTGCGTATGTGTATGTGTGAATGGGTGTATGAATCTGCTACTCCCCGGGCCTGCACAGGACCTACCGCGGTTTTAAGCTCCATTATATGCTTGCTGACCGTGTGGATGGGCAGGGACAAAGATACAAAGCGAACGCTGCAGCAGATGAAAGAGCGGACATGGATGGTCTTTGTTTGCTGGGAGTAGTTGAGAAGAATGGCTTTGTGGGGAGCGGAAGTACAATGGATCAAAGGGCCTTTTATTGCTTTGTCCCTCTTCCAGAGAGATGGCGCTTGATGCGTGATAGAAGGCGTCATGAATGGAGTGTAAGTCACGAGATTCTTTATAGTAGTATGAAGATGTTGGATAGATATTGGGATTGTATAGTATATAGAATGCGTGATCTTGTGTAAAGTTAAGAGATACCTGTATGTTTGAAGTAAAATTGGGGTGTGTAGAGTTGTGAATAGATGCTCTTGGACCACCCGGAATTGAAAAGATAGCATAGGAAAAAAGGACAGAACTCGATGGTTCGTGTATTAAAGTATACTAAAACTTAGAAAACATACTAGATATCCGTTAGCAAACCAGGTTATTAGATAACTAGCACAAAGAATATGAAACGATACGAGGACGTACATTCTTTCCATCGTGTTCCGAACACCTTCGAACCCATGTTATCATAATATGAAGCGCCCGTCATAATTGCAGTAATCCCTACGACAACCGGCGCCCAGCCTACCGATGTCCTTGAAGCGAAGCTCGGAGACTGGTTGCCTATTCTGTTCCCTGTCTGAAGCGGAGAGGGCTGTCCACCACTCAAAGTCCATCCATTGCCAGGCGGTTGCACCTAGCCATTAGGGGACTTGCTAGGAAGGGGCCCGTTAGGAGGAGGTTCATTCGAAGGTCCATCGGAGATGCACCAGGAAATCCATTGGAGGCCCGTTCGGATTAAAGTCTGGAGGGCCGAATAGATTTCGTGGAGGACTGCCATTACCACCTTGTGCCAAAACACCCACGGTAGCGATGATTAATGTTGTAGCAAATTCTGCTCTCATTTTGGAAAATAAATGATGAGCAATGCTACTGGCGGTATACCATTTATTATACCCCTTTGATTGAGAGGACTGAATGAATGGCACAATGAAAGCGGAACGAAAGGGCAGCACGACCAAAAGAATGAAGCCTATAGTCGTATAATAACGAATGCACCTGCAGGCGAAAACGGCGGTCTAAAGGAGGAAACATTTTAATAACTTATGCCCAGAAGGTAGAGGCCGTGGTGACTTTGTGGTTCTTGGCTGGAACGCCGCGGAGGTCCAATCATTCCATTTAGCCAAAACAAATATACAATGGAAAGAATGAAAAGAAGATTACGTGTTCTACAATATCCACGAAGTCGGTATATAACGAGGGCCTGTAACAATATGGTATCAAGCTTGCAACATTACGAGCCAATAGTAAACGCAAACGTCCTAGGGTATCTTATAAGAATCTCAGGTGCCGTACCACGCTTCCCTTCTCTGACGGAGCGACCGAATAAAAATTTCTGATAGGATGATGCCACACGATTTTTCCGAGTCGTTGATGATGTGTATAAGCACCCGGAATCCGAAGAGGTCAGGATAGGGTTCGCTTTTGGTGATGGGTGGGGATACTTTCAGTAAGTATCTCACCCTCAAGGTTTCTTGAGCAGGTTTTTGTAAGATGATCATGTTAGTCGCTCGTTAAGCAATATACTAGGCCTTTTGAAAGTTAGGAACATTGTCGACTTTCTAAATATCTAAAGAAAATCATTGAGAAACAATAGGTAACAACAAATTATAAGAGTAAGGCAGGTTGGAATCCTGGGACTGGTCTCAGAATACTGCCTAATAATGAATATAGTGTTAACTCATTGATTAGCATTCTTCTCCATATTTCGAAGTGGATGTTCGTCTTGGCAGTGCTCGAGTCACGAAGTCACGCTAACCACACCAAAATCTTCCATGCAAGCCACCTTCTACGAAAGAGGTTTAACGCTTTAAAAGTTGACAAAGCTTTTCTTCTACCGCTAACGTTACATTCGTGCAGTCTTGAGATATGCCGTTATTCTTCAAGCAGAGCGTGTGTCAAGGACGCGCAGAGATACGTCAGCATCCAACCCACATCCACTTTCTCGGCCCTTAGATGTTGATAGCAGTCCTGAACCTGGCACCGGCATAGACAGCCGCCTCGCCGAGTTCCTCCTCGATACGGAGGATTTGGTTGAGCTTGGCCAGACGCTCAGATCTGGCCGGGGCGCCGGTTTTCTATTTGGGTCAGTATCGGTACCACTGGTGGATCTAGGAGTCACTTACAATTTGACCCGCACGAAGACCGACAACGATGTCAGCGATGGTAACATCTTCAGTTTCGCCAGATCGGTGAGAAACCATGACACCCCAGCCAGCACCAAAAGCGTCCTTAGCGGCCTGGATAGCCTCGCTGATGGTACCGATCTGGTTGACCTTGAGGAGAAGTGCGTTGCAGGACTTAAGCTCAATGGCCTTCTTAATGAAAGCAGGGTTGGTAACAGTCAAGTCATCACTATGACACCATGTCAGCCACGGTAAGACTCCAATATTACCGTAACTTACCCGACAATCTGGAAGTCCGATGTCTTGAAGAAGTAGCTCCATGCCTCCCAGTCATCCTCGGCGAAGGGATCTTCGATGCTGACAATTGGGTACTTGCTAGCCAATGACTTGTAGATGTCGGCAAGTTGCTCGTAGGTAATCCACTTGCTCTTGTCGCTGTCTGGGTTCTTGAAGTCCAGGTCATACTTCTTCTCCTCTGTCTTGTAGAATTCGCTAGATGCGACATCCATAGCAATGTTCATCTTACCAGTGTAGCCAGCCTGCTCGATGGCGTCTGCGATGAGCTCGAGGGCCTCTTCTGCGGTCTGAATATCCGGGGCAACACCACCCTCGTCACCAACATTTCCGGCGGACTGACCGTACTTCTTCTTGGCGAGAGTCTTCAGCTTTTGGTAAACTTCAGAACCTTGGCGCATGGCCTCGGAAAAAGATGGTGCTGCTCTAGAAAATATTAGGACCCCAAATTATGCGCAATATATATCAGCAGCACCTACGAAGGCACAATCATGAATTCCTGGAAAGCAAGACGACCGCCGGCGTGGGAACCACCGTTAAGGACGTTCATGAATGGGACAGGGAGGACATAGGGCTTCTTTGTGCCTGCGAGGTCGGAGATGTGGGCGTAAAGAGGAACTCCCTAGTCACAGTAAGTAGATTCTCTATCTCTTTGAATATTGCGTACCTTCTCGGCAGCGGCAGCCTTTGCGACAGCCATGCTGACACCGAGGATAGCATTAGCACCAAGTGTAGTCTTGTTTGGAGTTCCATCGAGAGTGTTCAAGAACTCGTCGACCTTTGACTGGTCCTTAACATCGACGTTCTCCTTAATGAGCGCGGGAGCAATGATGTCGTTAACGTTGCTAACGGCCTTGGTTACACCTGGATTGGGGCCATGCATCAGTACCGTTCACGCCCGAGTCCTAGTTGTCTAGGCTCATACCTTTGCCGCCCCACTTGGACTTGTCTCCATCGCGGAGCTCACAAGCCTCATGTGAACCTGTGGACCGATTAGCTGGTTGTTCCCGATACCTTCATCGTCAAATTTGCGAACCAGTGGAAGCTCCAGAAGGGACAATTGCACGGTGTAGGCCAGTCCCGGTGACAATGTCAACCTCGACGGTCGGGTTGCCGCGAGAGTCATAGACTGAACGGGCGTGGATCTTGGAGATGGTCATGGTGCCTGTGAGTAGGAGGATGTTTAATAGAGTTCGGAGCTCAAGCAGCAGCAATTGAGAAGTATTGGGTGACTGGAAGGGATGGATGGGATTTATAGAAGGCTAGGGTGATGTCAGGTGTGAGCTCGGGGTTTGATTCTAAGATAAGCCCTCATTTCGGCCAAGCCGCTACGTTGGCGTAGTACGCATCACGGCCGCGGACATAGAACAATAAGGAAATAAATGACTTACGAGAAGATTTGCTGTCAAATTTTCAGAAAGGGATGAGGTGAGGAGAAAAAGAAATTTTCTCGTGTT
>Ga0307515_10002339_pt1 | contig 41401 bp, 3 predicted proteins | sample 17_EM_MG_FD_194513 | JGI IMG/M metagenome (GOLD analysis project Ga0307515, IMG submission 194513) | Populus trichocarpa ectomycorrhiza microbial communities from riparian zone in the Pacific Northwest, United States - 17_EM | ecosystem: Host-associated > Plants > Roots > Unclassified | place... | reverse complement strand
TAAGGGTAGGCTTTACTAAAGGGGGGGGGTAATATTACGGCATTATTATAGACCCTAGTTAGGGGCTTAGCTAAGCCTTAGCGCTATATATATAGACGTATCCTTTCCTTAACCTTCTTTTAGACCTTATTTTAGAATTCTTATTTACTAGCTACTAATAGATTTTATTCTTTTAACTAAGCCTTTATATTATTTTAAAACTAATAATAATTTTATCTTATAATAAGCGCGCCTAGGCTTACTAGGGCAAGTTAAGTAGTAATATATTTATTATAGCCTAGAAGACCTAACTAATAAGACCCCGTATTAATACGTCTATAAAAAGAATAGATGCTAGTACTATACTATTATAGAAGAAGAATAGACGCTTATATTATATTACTAAGAACTAGACAATAATAACGCTAATACGCCTGCTATTATAACCTAATAATAATTGTGCCAATACGCCTGCGATCTATTAACCTAATTTAACTAACTAACTAACTAACTAACTGGAGCTATTTTTAGACGATTAAAATAAAGATATAGAAAGATATGCCTATGGCTTAAGATAGTAAGGGAGAAAGTACGCTATAAAATGGTATATAGCGTTTAGTAAAAGCCTAGAAACTAAGTTAGCTGGCTACTTAAAGGAGTATAAGAACCCTAAACCCTCCCTTACTATAAAGCGCGTAGTACAGCATACTATATCTAATCTTACTTAATTATCTATCTACTACCTAACCGTGCTAATATACTAATAGAAGAATAGATACTAGTACTGTATTACCACTAAATAAACCAAACCTAATTAAATGATCGTGTAATACGCTTATGATTTACCGACTAGCTAATAAACTAAGACCTATATTTAACCTATTATTACTAACTAATAATAAAAGCGCTGATATACCTGCTGTTATAACCCTATAGACCACTTAACGAGACTACTAAAACCTACTAGCCTAAGATTTCTACTAATGTCTACCCCACGCCTAAGGAATTTACCAGATTTCACTAACCTAGGATTTCTACTAAATTCTACTAACGTAAGATTTCTACTAATATCCATTAAGGATCTAAAAATTCTATTAAACCCTATAAACAGACCCTAAGTACTGCATTACCCTAAACTAAGTAGAAGCTTAAGCTTAGTATATAAAACTACTAGAAGAACTAGTACTCTATAATAAAAAAAATACTTAAAGAATCTAAACCCAAATCTAATATTAACTCTATACCTAATACTAAACCTAAAATCAAATAAGGAACTATATAAAAAACTATAGACAACTAGAGCCCGCTTAACGCCCTAAATATCCATATAATTAGAGCTACCCCGCTAGCGTAACTTACTAAGAAACCCGAATATACAATCTTCGCCGTTACTATAGCTGATATTAAGAAGGCCTTAGCACCGAAAAAGCACACTAACCCTGCTATAAAGGTACTAGTAGAGTACTATAACCGCCTAGGGGTATTCTTACGGAAGGAAGCCGATAAGCTACTAGAATACCGATTGTATAACTATAAGATTATACTTAAAGAAGGAAAGCAGCCTAGATTTAGACCCCTATATAGGATATCCTAAAATAAACTCTAAGTGCTATAAAAGTATTTAGATAAGAACCTAAGCAAAGGATTTATTAGAGTAAGCTTATTGCCTATAGCCGTACTAGTGATCTTCGTTAAGAAACCCGGCGGCGGTCTGCGCTTCTATATAAACTACTAAGCTCTTAATGCCGTTACCGTTAAGAACTAATATCTAATCCCGTTAATATAGAAGATACTAAACTAATAAAGTAAGGCTTGCTACTATATAAAGCTTAATATTATCTCTGTATTTAACTACCTCCATATAGCAAAAGGAAATAAATAGCTTACTATATTTCGCACTTAGTATAGGTTATTTAAATACTTAATAACGCTATTTAGCCTAGCAAATACTTTAAGCTTGTTTTAACATTATATAAATAATACCCTACGTCCTTATCTAGATATCTTCTATACTGCTTATATTAACAACATCCTAATATATAGTAATAACCTAACCAAATATTAGAAATATATTAACCTTATTCTATAAGCCCTATATAAAGCTAGTCTATAATTAAATATAGATAAATACAAGTTCTATAAAACGGAAGTCCTATATCTTAAACTCCTTATTTTTATAAATGGTATATAAATAGACTTAAAGAAAGTTAAAGTAATTATAAACTGGTAAGAACCTAAGAACGTTAAGGATATAAGAGCCTTTATAGGATTTACCAATTTCTACCAACGGTTTATTAATAACTTCTCTGCCCTAGTTTTACCCCTTATTACTTTAACCTAAAAGGATAAAGCTTTTATCTTTAATAAGGAATATAAAAAGGCCTTTACTTATCTAAAGGTTATATTTACTACTGCACCTATACTCTAATACTTTAACCTAGAATAAATAAGTATTATAAAAGCCGACTTATCTAATTATATTACTAAAGGCATTCTATCTTAATATAATAAAGAAGAAGTATTGCACCCTATAGTATACTTTTTAAAGTAACTAAGCCCTACCGAATATAATTACGAGATCTATAATAAAGAATTGCTAGCTATTATTAGATACTTTAAGTAATGGTAACCTAAACTAGAAGGCGCCGGATTTTTAATTAAGGTCCTTAGCGACTATAAGAACCTATAGTACTTTACAACTACAAAACAGCTAAGTTATTATTAGGCCCGCTAGTTAGAATATCTATTACGCTTCTAATTCTTAATTACGTACCGACTAGGCGTTTAAGGTTAAAAGCCTAATACCCTAACTTAACGCTTATAAGACGCGCCAGCCCTAAAAGAAGCGCGCTCTTACTAAAATTAGACCTTACTTCACCCTAAACTATTTAACCCCCCTACTAAAGACCTTATAGTATACATCCTTAAAATAACTAATTAATTAATTAATTAAATTATAGTTAATAAATACCCAAATAATAAGTTTATTTAAGAGACGCTTAAGCTAATATAAAATGGCATCAGACGCTCTAAAAAGATTTCTTTAAGTAAATATAAAGCCTGTGGAAACCGCTTATATTACTAAAACCGTCTAGTTATCCCTAACTATAATAAGCTTAAGCTTAAGCTCCTTAAACATATATATAATTTACCTGTTACCAGCCACCCGGGCTAAAAAAAACCCCTAAAACTACTCTAATAGGAGTATTACTAGCCGAATATGTATAATATAATATAAAGGTACGTCTCTAGCTACCACACCTGCTAATAAGCTAAAGCCTCGCATAAGACATATAACGGCCTTTTAAAGCCACTACCTATTCCGGACTAAAGATAGAAGAATATTTTAATTAACTTTATTATTAACCTCCCTAAGAGTAAAGGCTATATGAACATTATGGTAGTTATAGACCGACTATCTAAGATAAGATACTTAATCGCCTACCCCAATATATTAACGCCTGCCGTCGCCCAATTATTCCTAGATTATATATAGAAACTCTAAATATTAAAATACTAAGAGCTCTTACTGCACCCGGCCCAAAAAGACCAAAACCAACCAAAAAGAACCCTGAAAAACACCCAGAGAATCCCCCTGAGATGCATGCATCGCAGGGGAGGCACACGTCGACCGACGGTGGCTCGCACTCGCGCGTAACCGCCAGATCCACGCCTAACAACAGCCCTCCACAATAAAGACAGGTAAATACCACACTATAAAGCGGAAACACCTCTATTAAAAAGGCATTTAATAAAATATAAAGCCTACTAGACGCGTCTAGTATCCAGAATTATAAAGGAGTAACTATTAGCTATAATAAACTAATATAGCTAGCAGAATGGCTCCGCCAGTCTAGCGAACCTTAAGCGCCCCTCCAGTAAACCCTTAATTAAATCCTCTAATAGTTACGTAAAATTAAAAATAAATAAAAACCCTTTTTACCGGCGAACCGCACCTAGGCCGCTATATCTGCGCTTTTACAGTATAGGGAACCTACCCCCCTTAAGATAATAACCGGGTATATAATTATAATATAACCAAATATAGAAAAAGCAGAGGGGCTTAGGGGATAATTAGAAATAGAAATCCTTACGGAGATTTATAAAGAGGTTTACAATATAATTATAGTCCGATACCTTAGGAGCGGAGATATTAAAGTTACCCTAAAAGACTAATAGGTAAAGAAATAAGCCGTAAAGGTAGGGGATAGGCTAAGAGAACGTATTAGTATAAAAGTGCTCCGTAAAGACTACCTAGTTAAAGTCCTAGTGGTTCCTATAAGCCTTAGGGTAGAAAAGGGACGCTAGGCGGATAATACAGCAACTATATAGGAGATAGTAAAATATATAAAACGCCTTATACTAGGCCTCGAGATTACCCAAATCTAATGGCTTTAATAGGAAAATGCAAACTAAGTAAATAATAAAAATAATAAAAGGATATAAAGGTTGCTAGAGACTTGCTAGGGAGACGCCAGTTAAATATATAGCTCCCTTATTATTAATATACATATACTAGAAATGTAAAAACTCCTTATTTAAAAAGGAATAATTATAAATGGCCTTATATATAATATAAGGCTCTATAACTATAGACTACGCCTAGAGTAATGCTACCGCTATATATAATAGGGACATACCTAATCCACATGCGCAGTATAGGTATACTATAGCTATTATGCAGGCCCCCACAATATAAGACACTACTTAAATTAAGACTAAATAAAATATATAAACTGCCACTAAAGCATATATAAGGCGTGGGAGAGAGAAGACTATATTAAATATAGGAGGCGGAAGGTAAGGGCTTAACAGCTACGGGAATAACTACACGCTAGGTTATACGAATAAAAATAATAGGCGATAAGCTAGGGGGACGTAGGTGCCTTCCTAGCGTTTGCTACCTTTAGCACTAGGAGGCTAGGCTAGCTATCCCAAGCCTTAACGGGCTAGAAGCGGCGCCGCGCGATATTATTAGACTATATAGGGATATAAGGGTCATAGGGAATATAAGGGAGAGGACGCCCTATAGGAAGACCCCTATAGATAGCTATAGTAAGCTTAAAACTAGGACAATTAAGAATTAGATTTAACGCGGTAAATATATTATTTATAGCTAACCCACTAAGGGTATATAGCTAGCTAGTAAGAACAGGGAAGGAACTGGAGATAATAACAGATTTGGATATAAAAGCGCTAGTAGAAATATAAGACACGGGAATAAAAAGCTCTATATAAAATAAGTAGTAACTAGGGTATAGATATAAGAGACAGAAGTTCTAAACATCCTAGAAAAAGTAGAAATAGAAGAAGTAAGGAATAAGGGAAAAGCAAAGAACCCTTACTAGGGGTCCGCCACCTATCCATTATATAGTATAACTACGGCAACACAAACCACCGTCTTGTAAGGCCTTTACTAAACAGTCTAGACCTAGAGAAATACTATATCCTTACTATACAAGAGCCGTACTATAATACCTATATATAATCGATATACTGCCCCTAAGGATTCTAGCTCCTATACGAACCAAAAGCAGCTATATATGTATGCTTTATAATTAGCAAGGCTATTAGCCTATTCTTATAGTTATAGCAGGCAGTTAACCTAAATATTACAGTTGTAACAATTTAGACATATAGGGGACTGGTATAAATTATTAATATATATAACCCTAGGGTTAAAGGGGTCCTATAAACAGAGAACATTATATTAGTAATAAGCTTACTAAAAACTAAAGGTATAGAGTTTATCCTACTAGGAGATATAAACCTCCACTACCCGCGGTAGGGGGGTATCCATATTGCTGCTAATTAATAGGTAGAGTGCCTACTAAGAGCTATAGACACCTAGGGCCTTAAGTTAGCCACCCCCCTAAGAGTAACTATATAGTAATAAAAAACCTCTAGAAGTATAATTAACCTTATATTTATAGATAAAGGCCTATACTAGAGACTTAAAAGGTGCAACCCTAAAGAAAAATAGGCACTCGCCTTAGACTATATCCCTATCTAGATATAGCTAGATTTAGATATTAAGGCGTAATTAAGTAGCAAAAGATATGTAATAAGGAAGCTTAAGATAAATAGTTTCCTTAATATAGTTAAACAATAACTCTAAAACCTAGAAGAAATCCACCTAATTCTAAACAAGCGAGGCTTATTAGCTACCCCTAAGGAAATCAACTAAAGATTAGAAAGAATTTAGGCAGCAATTAAAAATAGGCTAGAGGAGTACTACCCGGTCTTAAAACCGGGCCCCTATACGCGACACGTATAGTCTATATAATACGCAGTTCTTATTACTAGCTAATAATAAGCAAGAAAGAAATATATAAGTAGCTATAACCCTAAAGATAAGAGATAATACAAAGACATAAGAAACCAGTTAAAGAATACCCTAAAGAAAGAAGTGGAGACGGTTTATAAACGAGCACACTTTTAACCCGAGCCTCCCCTATAATAAGGGCCTTTGGGCTATAGTAAAATAGGTAAAGAAAAAGGTAGGGCGCCTAGTAGAAGACTTATACTTACTACCTCTACGAAGAGCAGGGGAATTATAGGCTACTAATAATAACGATAAGAAGGTAAAGATCCTTATAGAAAGGTTCTTCCCCTAACCGGCTCCAGCAGACCTTAGCGACATTACGGGTAAAACACTAGTAACTCGCCTAAGGGTTAACAGCGACATAATAATAGAGAAAATGGCCAAAACTATTAGCCGCCTTTTAAATAATATAGTACTAAAACCAGATAGGATTTTAAATAAGGCCTTAAAAACCTATAGACCACTTATAGCACCCTAGCTTATAGATATAGCTAGGGCATACTTTACCGTAGGCTACTACCCGCGACTTAGAAGATCTATAATAACGGTTATTCTATGGAAAGAAGGTAAAGTAGATTACTTAATCCTAGGAAGCTACCGCCCTATTGCCTTAGAAAACACCCTTAGTAAGATCTTAAAAAAGGTAATAGCGGACCGCATAGTAAATACGGCTAAGGAATATAACCTACTACCATAAAGCTAAATAGGGGCAAGAAAGAACCGCTTAACACTATTAGCACTTACGCTACTCGCTACCACTATTAAATCCGTATAGGCGATGTAAAGGGACTTTATAGTATTAATGCTTAGCCTAGATATTAGCGGCGCCTATAATAACGTACCCTATAAGCGTCTCCTATATATCCTTAGGGCAAAAGGCTTCCTAAAATAGATTATATAATTTATTTAAGGGTTTATAGGTTAGAAAGAAATATTACTAGTCTTTAGCGGATACTAGAGCCCCCCTATTATAGTTATAATAGAAATACTATAAGGATTACCCCTCTCGCCTATACTCTTCCTTTTCTTTATAAGCAACCTATTTAACTCCTTTAAGGAAGGGGCAACCCAGGGGATAGGCTTTATTAATGATATAAACCTAATTATATACGGGCTAACAGCCGTAAAGAATTGCAGAATACTAGAGAAAGCTTATAACACCTATATAGAATAGGTAAGACAATATAGAGTCTAATTCTCACCAGAGAAATACTAGCTAATCCACTTTATAAGAAAACGCAACTAATTTATAGATCTTTAGCATATAATTCGCATTTAAGGCTTTAGGGGTTAACCAGTTTAGGGCCTAAGGGTATTAGGAGTATAGGTAGACAGCAAGCTCTGGTAGAGCGTATATACAGTATAAGCGGCCCATAAGGGCTAAGCATAATATATTATATTATCTAAGATCGTTAATTCTATATAGGGTCTATGCTTTTAGAGGTCACGCCTACTATATACAGTAGTTGTTTGGCCAACTATAATATATAGGTCCAGTATTTGGGCCATTAGAGAATCTAAGAAAGGCCCCCCTAAATCGCTCCTTAAACCACTCTAAAAGATCTAAATAGCCTGCCTCTAAAGTATAACAGGTGGATATAAGTAAACGGCTACAGTACTGCTTAAAAAGGAAGCCAATATTCCCCTCCTATAACTATATATTAAAGCCACTGCAATATAAAGGGCGTAAAATAAACGCAACTTTAATATTATAAAGTATATTAAGACACGCCTAAATAAACTATAGAGGAACCCTAGGGCGCCCTATAGGAGAACAAACCAATAACCCTAAAGTAGGGAAGATATATTAGAGAAACAGGCAAAGAAAGTAAAAGAAGAATGGTGCTGCTTTAGGGCCTAGGCCCATATAGAGGAGGAAGGGAGACGTATAAGAGGCCAGCAAAGATAATAGTAAGAAAGAGAAAGGAGCTAAAGTAAAGCATAAAAGAATACTAGGAAACTATCTACCATAATATAATACTGGCTAGACTAACGCTATAGGGGGTAAATACTTTAGGGCTCTAAGAAGGCCTAATAAAGGTAGAAAATATAATAGCAACACTCTTAAGAACAGGAATAATAGGACTAAAAGACTAGCTCTACTAGGTGGGTGTTCTAGTAGGTAGCCCGAGATATAAATATGGCTAGCTAAAACAGACACTAAAACACGTAATACTGTTATACCCCTTACGTACTAACTAAGAAGTAATACTCTTATTAGATAGCATAGAGAACTATAATACACTACTCTTAATATAAAAAGGCCTTAAGGCGGTTACCTAGTAGCTTATTAGCTAAAATATACTAAACCAGTTCTGGGTTATAAAGGAAATAGTAATAGAGGGTAGGGGGGGCAAGCAACGGGCGCCCCCTAATAACTCTACAGTGGTAGAGTAAAGTTTACGATACTAGCGCGTCTATAGGCTTGTTACGGCAGCAGTGGTTCCTAAGAAGGTTAAAAAGTAAGGTAGTAGAGCACTATAGGTGACTTGTAGGCGCCTTATAGGCGAGTCCTAAAAGGCAGGGAGATGGATTATAGGGTTTTCTCAAATAGAGTTTTCTCCCTATATGTATATAAGGAGTAGTCCGCGTAGGCCTAATAGGGATCTAAATCGGACGTTAAGTAATAAATAATAATATATAGAAACTCCATAGACTCCCTAAAACAATTATCTCCGATAAAGGCAGCTAGTTTATCTTAGCACTTTAGAAAAAACTAACTACTTAACTCTATATTAAAGCACTATTGTTTACTACATATTACCTAAAAACGGATAGTTAAATAAAACGCGTAAATGCTATAATAGAATAGTATATTTAGATATACACGTTATATTTATAGGATAACTAGATTAACTAGCTTATATTTACCGAGTTTACTATAAATAATTCCATCTTGGAAACTACGAAAGTCTCCCTATTTTTAGCCAATTACGGCTAGTACCTATAAATGGGTTTTAAACCCTTTAGTAATATTCCTTACCCCGCTTATTACGCCTTATAAATTATAAAAGTAAATAAATTTGTAGAAAAGATAGAAGAACTATAACAGTTTTTTACTAACAAGATAATATGGGCTTAATCTATCTATAAAGCCGCAGTAAATAAAAAATAAACCCTAGCACTAGCCTACTAAATTAGTAATTTTATCTAGCTAGATATAAGAAATCTAAACACAAAACGACCTACTAAGAAACTTAATTAGAAGAGCGCTGGCCCTTATAAGGTTAAGAAGGTCGTCTCCTTTTACTCCTACTAATTAAAGCTCCCTAATACGGTTAAAATCCACCCCGTATTTTATACGTTAGTCCTCCATCCTACCACCCCTATATTAGACGCCCTACCTAAATAGATATAGGACCCTCCCCCACTAGTTAAAGTAGATGGTGAGAACGAATACTTTGTTAAAGAAATTAATAATATTAAGTATAATAAACGGAAACGCTAATATATATATCTTATAAAATAGAGAGGCTTTACTAAGTCCTTATAGGAACCCATTAACTCTATAGGACTTATATAAGCCGCAGAAGACTTTTATAAACTCTACCTAGAACTACTATAGCCCTATCTTACAGAAACTTAAGTTTAAAGGGGGGGTACTATTACGGGACACCCCTGTAACACTTTACACACATCTACCGGTTTCTACTAACTTAGCAATTAAAGACTAACCGCGAAATAGCAATCTAATGGCAATCTAACGGTAATATATAGCATTCTGCTATATTCTGCTAAGTTCTACTAAATTCTGCTAAGTTTTGCTAGGACCACGACCTAAACCCTATTCTGCCCTATGTATGTATTAACTAAGCAACTAAGTCAATAATATATACCCTTTCTTCCCGTTTTCCTACCGTCTCTCCTTACGCAACGTCTTAACCTCTTTACACAGTTTATATATATAGCTTAATAATATCTACTTGCTATATATTATCGTCGCTTATACTCACTCCGTAACACCTCTACTACTCCGCCTATAGCGACTATTTAAAACAGATTTAGTGCTAGGAAGAAGAATAGTAAAAAAAAAATTTCTTAACCGGGGGGATAACTACAAAGCCTAAGGGCAGGCTTTACTAAAGGGGGGGGTAATATTACGGCACTGTTACAGACCCTAGTTAGGGGCTCGGCTAAGCCTTAGCGCCATATATATAGACGTGTCCTTTTCTTAACCTTCTTCTAGACCTTGTCTTGGAATTCTTATTTACTGGCTACTAATAGATTCTATTCTTTTAACTAAGCCTTTATAGCCTTCGCCCACTAGATATAAAAATTAAGTTTAAAACTTAGTAAAGAATTAGTTTAACTTTATTCTTAAGCTATTATAGTTATAACGCGCATTTTATGCCTTGCTTAGGTTTATACATAAAATGGCTAAATACTATATTATTTTACTAATAGATATAAAGCGGATAGGGGAGTTATCCTTAAATTTAGTTTAAAGATAACGTTGGGCATCTCCTATAGTTTAACTAAAGAGGTAAAGTATCTTAGCTTCTTTAGATAGGAAATAGTTATAGTTAATACAAAGTTTTCCTTATACTTAGATCCTCTAATTTTTAAAGGTAGGGTCTATTTTATTAAATAGAGATTTAGGGTTAGAAAGCTTAACGGACTTTAATTACTTTATTAGTATATTAATACTCCCTAGTATATTATATTTAGTAGAGTAAACAGGTTAGCTAGGGCTTTAAAAAGGGGAAGCTAGGCTATTTTATAGGGCTATAAGGCTTTCTAGGATCTCTTATAGGGTTTCTTATATATTTCTTACTTTAAGACAATTAGCTTTTTAGCTGGCCATAAGGGCGTAAATCTACTCGCGTATATCTATAATGTTATTATTATCTTTAATTTCTAATCCTAATTGGATCTTAGGTTCCTCTTAGGTAAAGGCAGCTCTCTTAAATAAGCTTACTTTAGGTACTATTATTAGCTTCTTAGGATTTATTAGTATTATACGCTTCGGTTTTAATTCTAGGGGTATAGGTCCAGTCCTATCTAACTTATAAAGTGGGATATTATTAAGGCCTTCCTAGGTAGTATAGAGTCGTTTTAGTATCTAAGTATAGCGCGTTAACGCGTTATTGTAGACAAAGTTCCTTTTTTTCTTCAGGGTAGGATATTATTAAGGCCTTCCTAGGTAGTGTAGGGTAAGCTTAGTATAATGTTATGGCCTATATAAATGCCTCTAAACCGAAGTTTGTAGAATGCTATATTATAAAGATACTAAGCTATGGAGAAGGAAAAGGGGTTGCTAGGACCGATATAAACAAATATATAGGGTAAGCCGCTAAGACGCTAGCTTTGGGCGAGCCAATTATAGGTTAGCAGAATTTGGCAGAATTTAGTAGGTAATGTGCAATAGCGCCGTTACAAGTAGCGTGCCCCAGCACTATTATAATAAATATTCTACTAAGGAAGCTAGCGCGGCGCTTAAAGACTAAGGCTAAAAAAAGTAGAACTCTTTTATTATATCTATGCTCTTATAAATAAGGAAAAGGGCTGCTTATAAAATATTATATTAAAGAACTATAAGAAATAGTCTCCGTCCGCTAGTTGCTAGGGTTATTACTCTAACTATAATTCTACTTTATAGGCTTTTAAAGAGTTTAATATCTATAAGCCGTATATAGAGGGGATTCTAAGGGAGATATAATAAAAGGCCTTTATTATAGGCATAAAAAACAATTCTATAACTAGGTGGAGAAGAAATATTAGTACGTTATTTAAAATCTAACCTTAAGCTATATTATATCTAATAAGCAAATTACCGCTTTCTATAGCTGTGCCTAATATATAACTAGCTATAAGGCACTTAAGAAAAACCTACCTAATTATAATTATAATTAGCTTAGTAATAATTTAAACAGGTTTATTACCTTTATTTAAGTAAAGGTAGAAAGGCAAATTAGGTAAAGAGCTAGCTATTAGCATTAGTAAGTAAATTAAAAGATAGTATAGAGCGGATATTACTATAGTCTAGGGTAATGGAGAGGCGTATAGTATTAACTACTTAACGTCTATAAATATAAGTAGCCTAGCTACCTTAATTAATATTTACTAAAAATCCGTATATAGGCCTGCTAATACTATTACCTTTTTAGCCTATATTCAGCAGGAATATATAACTAGCTAGCTTAAATTTTAGCTAGTAGAACACCTCTAGGCTAAGTATACTAATATTTTATAATAGATATTAGTTCTAGCAACGTGATAATTAGGTCTAGTTTTTAACATAGAGTGGATATCTAGAATTCTAAAGTTAGGCTAAGCATTAATAGCCCTAGGGCAATAATTAGCATGAGTTATTATTAGGTATTAAGTATCGGCCTCTTAAATATTAGGGTCTATACTATAATAATAAATATTAACTCTCTATAGCTCCTAGATATCTAAGTTTATACTATAGTATTAAAAACCAGTCCCTAGGGTAGGCTAGGTATTATAGCTTATAAGGTAGCTCTATATCTTAACCTTTAGAACAATCTAGATATTAGAGCTTATAGCGTAGTATTAGGTCTTAGCCCTTAGAGTAATCTAGATATTAAAGCCTATAGTAAAGCATTAAGTCTTAGTCCTTAGGGCAATTCGGATATTAAATCTTATAGTATAGTATTAAATCTAAATCCTTATGGTAGTTTAAGTATTAGAGCTTATAGTATAACATTAAGTTTCAACTTTTAGATAAGCCTAAGGTTTAATATTTTAATATAGCACTAGATCTCTAATTATAAAAAATTCTAAAGTTTAAGATCTATATTATAGCACTAATTTCTAAGTAGTAGGAAATCTGGAAATTTAGAATTTAGAATATAGTATTAGATCTCCGCTTCTAGGAAACTCTAAGGCTTAAGGGTTATAGGCTAATACTTAATCTCTACCCTCTAAACTAGGTATAGTTTAAAATTTACATGCTAATACTTAATCACCGCCTTCTAAATTAGGTGCGGCTTAGAATTTATAGTCTAATATTTAATCTCTACTCTTTAAACTAAGCGCAGCTTAGAACCTATGGCCTAGTACTTAATCTCTACCCTTAGTTTTAAATATAACGCAGCTTTAGTAGGTTAATATTTAATATTCCTTAGTATTTTATTTATTTATTAACTTAACTAAGACTAGGGTAGAGTTCTAATTAATATCTAAGTATTAAGTATTAATCTCTATATACGCATTTAAATAGTTTATTAAATTCTTACTTAGAGAGATACTAAGGTTTATACTAAAAGCTCCTAAAAGCTATAAAAGCTATATTATATTAGCCATTTAGTTTAAGTGTTTTATAATCCTCTTAGCCAGATATTATCTGTTCTTCTTAGGCTACTATACCTTAAACCTTTTAGCTAATATTAGATCCACCTTATAGTAATAAAAAAAGGATATATTTACGCACTTTAAAAGTAAGAAATCTGCTTACTAAGTAAACCTAATATCTGCTTGTAACACTTCTCTAATACCTTAATTAAGTGGTAATTCTATATTAATGTTACTTTATAAGTTAACTAAACCGCGCCTACTTACTTTAATTAGTAATAACTTAATTATAAAGGATTTGCGCGTTACAAATAAACGTATATAAGGTATTTAATATTTACTAAGGTAAGTTACTATAATAGTAATTATTTATTAGTAAGCTAATTTAATAAAATCTATAGCGCGGATATTTACTTTTAATTAACCTCCGTACCTTCTACCTTACAGTATTATACTATAAACTTTATTATTATTATTATTTTATCTACTATCTGTTAGCATACTACAATCTATAATACCTTTTTTATACCTCTAAATATATCTAATAGCTATTTAGTTAAGGAACTTAATATACACGATATTAATAATAAAATAATTAAGGACGCTCTTTCTTTTACTAATTTTTTAAGCTTTCTAATACTGAACTATGCCTATAGCTAATATAATTTTAGGAAATACGTACTAAAGTACTATAATTAGAGATTACTTGCTAGGCAAGCAACTTCCTTTATTAAAAAATTAGTTAATCCTTAATATTAGAAATACTAGGTAATAAATTTAAGCAGCTTAATCTAGCTAAATTGCCTTATAGGCAAGGCCTATAAGAGTAAAAGAGGCCTAGTAAACATCCTCTTCTTAAGAAGGCCCTTTTTAAATAGTACTAATGTGGGAGGGTACGACCACTCTCAGATAGGAAAGTCACAGTGCTGTCTGTCTGTCTATCGGGCGGTCGGTCGGTCGTCAGTCGTAATTAATCAGTAGGAAAGCAGTCAGTAAGAAGAAAGGAAAGAATGTATTCCGGTAGGTCGTCATCGAGAGAAGGAGAGAAGCCGAAGGCTCGATATATACAGGAAAATGCCAAGGCACTAAGTAGTGGCCCATTTCACCCCACCACACTAACATCTGTAGAACCTTTAAATTCCTATTACTAGCAACCTTATACGTACCGCCACGTCTTAATTATGGTAATAAATACCTGTATTATCTATAACGGTAAAGCTAAAGTGGTTAATTAGATAGTTAGAAGGCTTTAAATCTTATAATAGAATTTATAAGAGAATGTAACATGGCGAGGCTACGTTAGTTAATATAGAGGGAGCAGAATATCGCATAGTAGAGCTTTAAGTAATTATTGCGCCTTACTCGCTAAAGGATATTTATAATATAGATAAAACAGAACTCTTTTAGAAGGCTATATTAGATACTATATTAGCTACTAAGACTTTATTAGGGATAAAGAAGTAAAAGGTAAGAGTCTCTTTAATAAATTGCTCTAACGTAGATTGCTTAGATAAGCTCCCTCTCTAGATAATTAGCGCCTTAATAAAGCCATATTGCTTTGCGGCAGCTCGCGTTAATATTAATTTGTTAAATATACTCTGGATAAGTAATAAGAAGGCCTAGATAATAATAGCAATTATACTTAATTAGCTTACCTAGTTTAATAAAAGGATATAAGGCTAGAGAGTCCTCCTTCTACTTAACAGCTTTAGCGCGTACTTAGTAGCTCTTTAAACTCTTACTAAAAATAATACTCTTAAGAATATACGCGTTAAGTTCCTCCCTCCTAATTACACCTCCGTATACCAGCCGCTTAATTAAAGAATAATTATAAATTTTAAGCTTTTCTACCGGCAATACTGGTTGCAGTTTATAGTAAAACATTTACTTTAAAATAGAGGTCCGATTAAGCAGATATACGTCCTATAGGCAATTTAATAGGCAATTGCAGCTTAGGGGGAGGTAACGTTATAAACAATTAACAATTGCTTCGTAAAATCTACTCTATTTAGCTTAAAAAAAGGCCCCTTACCTTAGCCTTGCAATTATATAGATCTAGTTATTAATAAGGTAGAAGAAATAGCTAAGCAACTATAAACCGCTAGAAGGATTCGTAAGGTTATAAATATTTAGAACTTTATTAACCTCCTAGGTAAGAAAGTAAAGAATTTAACTAAGTGTTATAGGATATCCCCATAACACCTTATACACGTCTACCTATTTCTACCGACTTAGTAACTAAAGACCGACTACAAGACTGGAATTTGCCGCAATCTATAGCAATCTGACGGCAATTTGCCGCATTCTGCTATATTCTACCAAGTTCCACTAAGTTCTGCTAGGACTACCACCTAAATCCTATTTTGCTCTATATACGTATTAACTAAGCAACTAAGTCCACAATATATACCCTTTCTTTCCGTTTTCCTACCTTCTTTCCTTATATAATGTCTTGACTTTATTACACAGTTTATATATATAGCTTAATAATATCTACTTGTTATATATTATCGTCGCTTATACTCGCTCTATAATATTATATTTCGTTAAACCTATACTATCTCGCCCTGCCTAACATGCAGAATAACTTAAAAGCCCCTATATCTATAACTAACTTACGTAATATATTTACTAAATAAATAAAGGGCCTGCAATAGGCCTTTTATAGATGCCCTTGCTTAATAAGAGGCTTAATACTAAAAGATAATTAGATCTCTAAGAAAAGAAATTAAAGAGATCCGCCGTAACCTACCGTTTACTATACTATCGCCCCCACTTATTCCTACTAGTGTTGACCTATAAGTACTAGATAGAGGAGACGTGTCTAAGACTAGCTCTTTAACCCTAAATTCGCCAATTAGTGCCCTTATAAAGAAGCTAACCGAATATCTCCCTAATCCTCCCGCCTATTTAGGTAAAAGGAGCGAACTATGCTCCTTTTTTAACTAACTTAAGAACAAGCTAAACGGTAATATTAATCGCTACCCTACCCCTAATAGTTAACTATATTATGCTATAAGCCGTCTAATAGGAGACGCCGTGGAAACTATATACCTATTTTAGCTAAGCACTATAAAAGAACTAGTTACTATACTAGAAGTATCTTATAGCGACCCTAACTAAATTGTAACGGTATAAAGGAAACTAAATAAGATAATATATAGCTCTAAGAGCTTCCTATTATACTTTGCTAAGTTTTACCGCTATACTAAAGAGACTAGATAGAATAAACCCGCCTTAATTAATTGCCTAGTAAAATCCTTAAACTCTAAACTAAAGGCTTCCCTTATAGGAGTTAAGCTGCCAGATACCCTTACTACTTACGCTAATATTATTAACGGCCTATGTAATAATATACTACGCCTTACCCTAAAATATATACCTTAATACTCTGCCCCCTAACTGTTTAAGACCCGTAAGGACCTAGACGCTATAGATATTAACGCTAGAACCCTCTCTTACGCCCTAAAAAGATCTACTAAATATAAATAACGTATTAAATACGGCCTTTATTTTAAGTGCGGAAGCGACGATTATATCTTAAGTTACTACTCTATCCCCCTACCTAAAATAAATATTTAAATAACTAGTATAAGTAACCAATCGCCTCTACTAAGCCCTGCCTACCGACCCTAATTATTATCTAATTTTGGGTCGGTATTTAGCAAGTACCACCTATAAGGACGAAGCTATAACCGATATACTATAAGAACTCTGCCTTAATTATTTTAAAAAGAAAGGTTCTAGAGCTAAGTTACTCTCTAAAACGGCTCTGCTATAAAATCTTGTTAAATACTTTAGATATTATAAACTCTAGCTCTTAGGACCGTAGTATAACGTTAACTGCCGTCTTTAGTAAAATAGTTAGTAGGCTAATACTTAAGTCCTAATTAATACAGGAGCTAGCGGCATAGGATTTATTAACAAGATCTTTATATAAGATAATAGTTTTACCTTAACCCCCCTTAACTGATATATTAATATATTTAGATTTAATAGCAAACGTATAGCCTTAGGCTATATTACTTATATAGTATACCTAAGACTCTAATACCTAAATCACAAAGAACTAATTAGGCTTTTTATTACCACCTTAGGTTATCTAGTAATCCTTAAATAACCCTAGATAAAGCTATATAAAGTAACTATTAATTAGAACAACCTTAAGCTTCTATTTACCGCCTCCTACTATAAGTAGAAGTGCCTTATAACTTACTGCTTAGACCTGGAACTAAAATCTAAAAAATTTACTAAAATCTACCCTATACCTAAGAAGTCTACCCAATTCTACTAGCCTAGGAATTCTACCGAATTCTACTAATATAAGACTTCCACTAATATCTATTAAGAATCTGAAAATCCTACTAAACCCTATAAACCGATTCTAACTATCGTACTACCCTAAGCTAAGCAGAAGCTTAAGCTTAATACATAAAAATATTAAAAGGACTGGTATTCTACTATAAAAAGGATTTTTAAAGAACCTAAACCTAAATCTAATACTAACTCCGTATCTAATACTAAACCTAAATCTAAATAAGAAACTATAGACAACCCAAGTAAGCTTAGCACCCTAGATATCCGCATAATTAGAGCTACCCCGCTAGCATAACTTGCTAAAAAACTTAAATATATAATCTTCGCTGTTATAATAGCCGATATTAAGAAGGCCTTGGTACTAAAGACGTACACTAACCCTACCACAAAGGTACTAGTAGAGTATTACCACCGCCTAGATGTATTCTTATAAAAGGAAGCCAATAAGCTACCGGAATACCAACTATATAACTATAAGATTATACTTAAAGAAGGAAAGCAGCCTAGATTTTGACCCTTATATAGGATATCCTAAAATAAACTCTAAATACTATAAAAGTATTTAGACGAGAACCTAAGCAAAGGATTTATTAGAGTAAGCTCGTCGCCTATAGCTGTATTAGTAATCTTTATTAAAAAACCTAGCGGCGGTCTATACTTCTATATAGACTACTAAGCTCTTAACGCCGTTATCGTTAAGAACTAATATCTAATCCCGTTAATATAAGAGACGCTAAACTAACTAAGTAAGGCTCGCTACTATATAAAGCTTAATATTATCTCCGTATTTAACCGCCTCCGTATTATAAAAGGAGATAAATAGCTTACTGCATTTCGTACTTAGTATAGATTATTTAAGTACTTAATAATATCCTTTAGCCTTACAAACGCTTTAAGATCGTTTTAACATTATGTAAATAATACCCTACGTCCCTACCTAGACATCTTCTATACTGCTTATATTAACGACATCCTAATATATAGTAATAACCTGACCGAATATTAGAAATATATTAACCTTATCCTATAAGCCTTATATAAAGCCGGTCTATAATTAGATATAAATAAATATAAGTTTTATAAAATGGAAGTCCTATACCTTAGACTCCTTATTTTTATAAATAGTATATAAATAAACCTAAAGAAGATTAAAGTAATTATAAACTGGTAAAAACCTAAGAACGTTAAGGACGTAAGAGCCTTTATAGGATTTGCCAACTTCTACTAACAATTTATTAATAACTTCTCCGCCCTAGTTTTACCCCTTTTAGCCCTAACCTAAAAGGATAAAGCTTTTATCTTTAATAAGGAATATAAGAAGGCCTTTGCTTATTTAAAGGTTATATTTACTATCGCGCCTATACTCTATTACTTTAACCTAAACCAAATAAGTGTTATAGAAGTTAATTTATCCAACTATATTACTAGAGGCATTCTGTCTTAATATAACAAGGATAGAGTATTATACCCTATAGTATACTTTTTAAAACGACTAAGCCTAGCCAAATATAACTATAAGATCTATGATAAAGAATTACTAGCTATTATTAGATGTTTTAAATAATAGTGACCTAAACTAGAAGGCGCTGGATTTTTAATTAAGGTCCTTAGCAACTATAAAAATCTATAATACTTTACGACTATAAAATAGCTAAGCCATTACTAGGCCTGCTAGTTAAAATACCTATCTCGCTTCCGATTCTTAATTATATATTACTTAGACGTCTAAGGTTAGAAGCCTAACGCCCTAACCTAATCCTCGCAAGACGCGCCAGTATTAGAAGAAGCTCGCTCTTACTAAAATTAGACCCTACTTTATCCCGAACTATTTAACCCTTCTACTAAAAACCTTATAGTGTACGTCCTTAAAATAACCAATTAATTAATTAAATAGATTATAATTAATAAATATCTAAATAATAAGTTTATTTAAGAGATGCTTAAGCTAATATAAGACGGCATTAGACGCTCTAAAAAGATTTCTCTAAGTAAATGCGAAGCTCGCGGAAACCGCTTATACTACTAGAACCGCCTAGTTATACCCAATTATAACGAACTTAAGCTTAAGCTTCTTAAACATATATACAATCTACTAGTAGCCGGCTACTTAGGCTAAGGAAAGACCTTAAATCTACTCTAATAGGAGTACTATTAGCTAAATATATGTAATATAATACGAAGGTACGTCTTTAGCTGCTATATCTGCTGATAAGCTAAAGCTTTATATAAGATGTATAACGGCCTTCTTAAGCTACTACCTATTCCGGACTAAAGATAAAAGGATATCTTAATTAACTTTATTGTTAACCTCCCCGTAAGTAAAGGCTATATAAATATTATAGTAGTTATAGACTAACTATCTAAGATAAGATACTTAATCGCCTGCCCTAATATATTAATACCCGCCGTCGCTTAATTGTTCCTAGACTATATATAGAAACTCTATAGACTTCCTAAAACGATTATCTCTAATAGAGGTAGCTAGTTTGTCTCTATATTTTAGAAAGAACTAACTACCTAACTCCGCATTAAAGCACTACTATATACTATATACTACCTAGAAACGGACAGCTAAACGGAATATATAAATGCTATAATGGAACAGTATATTTAAATATATATATCGTACTTATAGGATAACTAGATTAACTGGCTTATATTTTACAAGTTTATTATAAATAATTCTGTTTCGGAAACTATAAAGGTCTCTTTATTCCTGGCTAACTACGGTTAGTATCTATAAATGGGTTTTAAACCCTTTAGTAATGTTCCTTACCCCGCTTATTACGCCTTATAAGTTATAAAAGCAAACGAATTTATAAAAAAGATAGAGGAACTATAATAGTTCCTTACTAATAAGATAATATAGGCCTAATCTATCTATAAAGCCGCAGTAAATAAAAACTGAACCCTAGCACGGCCTATAAGACTAGTAACTTCGTCTAGCTAGATATAAGAAATCTAAATACAAAACGACCTACTAAGAAGCTTAATTAGAAGAACGCTAGCCTTTATAAGGTTGAGAACGTTATCTCCTCCTATACCTACCAACTAAAGCTCCCTAATACGGTTAAAATCCACCCCGTATTCTATACGTTAGTCCTCTACCCTACTACTTCTATATTAGATGCCCTGCCTAGACAGATATAAGACCCTCCCCTACTAGTTAAAGTAGATAGTAAGAACGAGTACTTTATTAAAAGAATTAATAATATTAAGTATAATAAACGGAAACGTTAATATATATATCTTACAAAATAGAGAGGCTTTACTAAGCCCTTATAGAAACCTATTAACTCTATAGAACTTATATAAGCCGCAGAAGACTTTTATAAACTCTACCTAGAACTACTATAGCCCTATCTTATAGAAGCTCGAGTTTAAAGAGGGGGTACTGTTATAGGACACCCCTGTAACACCTTATATACGTCTACTTATTTTTACTAACTTAGTAACTAAAGACTGACTATAAGACTGCAATTTGCCGCAATCTATAGCAATCTAACGGCAATCTACTATATTCTACTATATTCTACTAAGTTCTACTAAGTTCTACTAAATCCTATTAAGTTCTGCCAGGGCTACTACCTAAATCCTATTCTGCTCCGTGCATGTATTAACTAAGCAACTAAGTTCACAATATATACCCTTTCTTCCCATTTTTCTACCTTCTTTCCTTATATAATGTCTTGACTTTATTACACAGTTTATATACGTAGCTTAATAATATCTACTTGTTATATATTATCGTCGCTTATACTCGCTCCGTAATACTAAGGATCTTATTAAGTATATAGTAGAGCTTTATACTAGGCCTAATTGCAATATAGAAATAAATAAGGAGGACGCCTAATAACCTTAAATTAAGCTTAATAAGGCGCTAAAGGCTTTGCGAATGCTTTAATTATATAAAAAAAATAAGAGGAAGATAGTAATAGAGAGGTTATTATAACTCTATTACGGCACAATTGTTAAATTTAAGGATGACGACCCCAAAACACTAAGCAAGTAGCGATTACCTCTTTTTTTAATAGAGCTAGTTACCTAATTACGGCTCGGCGTACGTAGATACACAATATCATACTATAATTCTAATTTTTGGTATATCTTATATACAAAACCTAAATATAACGATACCCTTAGTATTATAATACGCTCGGCTATAGAAGCCACATCGTACTAACGAATTTTGCCTATATATATAATAGTTAAATATATTGTATACTAGTATACTACAGGCTAAGAAAATAGTAAAAATTTATTTATATAATTGGTATATAACTTTACCTTAATTATATGTTAAGAAATATACAGTTAGCTTTTAAAGTTGTTAAGTAGGTTAACTGCGTGTTAAGGAATATATAGTTAGCTTTTAAAGTTGTCAAGTAGGTTAACTGCGTGTTATTTAAATTTTAAATATTATAAGTTGGTCAATTACGTATTAAGTTAGTTAATTGCGTATCGAGTTAGTTAATTGCATGTTAATTACGCGAAACGCGCTAAACAAAGTCTACTTAAATCTTATCCTGCGAATATTTTCCTAATAGTGTTCTTAAACTTAGTATAAAGAGGTTTAGTATAGCTTATAGTAAGAACACTTCACCTAAATAGAGAGTTTACTCTAAAGGTTAAGTTTCCACGTAATTAGAGTAACTCCTTTAGCTAAATATTTAGTAGTTTATTAAGTTAATTAGCTTTAAAAAACCCTATTTACTAGTATAGCCCACTAAAGTACTAGATTATACGCCTCTATTATATAATAAAGCCTTATAGTAGGAACTACGGTAAACTTATTAATGGGCTAGGTATATAGGTAAATAAGAAGTTAACAACGTAATAATAACTAGTAGAGTAGTTGCCTAACAGATTAACTCTAATTATATTCTAAGATTTACTATAAAGGAGAGAACTATCTAAGTAGGGACTGTAGTCCTTTAAATACATAATCATACTCTTAAGAAATCCCCTTTATACGTAAGGTATGTATACTCTATCTACTTTATTATAGATCCTATAGATCTTATAAATTATATAGATTACGTTATATAACCTTAGCTACTATTCCTTATTACATAATTCTACCGGCTCTATTTTAGACCGTACTTATATTAACTAACTAGCTTCTTCTAACTCCTCTCTAAGTAGTTATAATATTATACTTAAAGCGTCCGTAATACTATCTCCCTCCTTTTTATCTTTATCTTTAAAGATTCTAAATATCTCTAAGTTATCTATTAGAGGTGTAATATCCATCTAATTAATTTGGTTAATATTGTTACTTATTATACCTAAAGCTTCTTCTTCTTCTTTAACTGCTTATTATACTCGCACTATTACTATAATATTGTCTCTTAGTGAGATTATACTATCTTTATATTTTCGCTATTTAAAAGAGGGGTTAGTTTATATTATATTGGTAAACCTATCTTCGCAACAACCATCCTCTTACTTAGAGTATACTAAAGCGAATATTTATTTATCCTATAATATTTACTCTATCTTTAATACTAAATATATATAACCTATTACTCTTAATAGTTATCTAGTTCCTTAACTAATTTGTCTTAGGGTTTTATATTTAATTTACTGCTACGCAGCTAGATAATAAACTATCTATTACCCTAGCGGAATTACGTTATTCCTAGGACGCTAAATAAGAGGCTACTAAAGCTTAGTAAAGAGCCCTTAATTCTTACCTTACTGCGTCTACTCGGTTAATTTATCTTAAGAAGGTTTGTAAAAAGGTCTATTTTAAGGAGTAGAAACTTATAGAATAAGGTTTATAGGAACTTAGTAATAAAAAAACGGATTCTCCTTTTGCCGGGAAGGAAATAAATCTAAGTAGTTCGGCAACTGCTCTTTTTAGGTCCCCCTTAGGTAACTTATTCTTTAGCGATTTTCCCCTATTAATACTGCCTAACCTAATTTCTTCCGATACTCCTATACCATTTTTATAGCATTCTTTAACTTTTATAGTGGCTCTTAGGTAGTCTTAGTGTAGCCTATCCACTTAACCTCGTACTATATTTTATCGTTAATGTCCTTATAACTAATAATCTTTAAAACTTACTATTTGTCTTCTTCTTATCCTCTATACGTGTCTGCTTTATAAACTAGTAGCTTAATATCTCTATATACTGGCTCTAGTATTACAATATACTATATAGAGTAGATCTTTATTTTAGCTAGTAGGTTTAACTTAAATATAACTAGTGAAATCCTTTATATAATTTCGAAAGGTCCTAATCTAATATAGTTTAACTTCTTACTTAGTTATTAACTCTTAAAATTTTTATATAGTAGCTATACTTTATCTCCCTCCTTAAGATCTAGTCCCTTAGATCTCTTAGCATTATAGTACCTTTTTATTTTCTCTTATACTTCCTTTACTAATTCTATAAGGTCTATATAAAGATTTATTAACGTCTTTATTTTTTCTTTGGCTATACTACTTGTCTTTTTTACTTACCGTGGTAACAACGGTGTCCTTAGCTTATATCCATAGTTTGCCTTAAATAGTAATATGCCTATCCCTTCTTAAGGTGTTATATTATATATAAACTATATAACTAGTAATAGCGATACCTAATTATTCTATACGTAATTAATATAATGCCTTAAATACTATTCTAGTGTCTAGTTTAATCTTTCTATCTAGCCATTTATCTGTAGATAATATACGGTGGAAGTTACTACTTAAACTCCTTACTCCGCTAAAAAATACCTCCTAAAATGCTGCTATAAATCTTAGATCTCTATCTAATATAATCTTACTTAGTGCTCTATATCTTATAAACACTTCTTTAATATAGATTCTAGCGACATCTTCTACTAATATTTCTTCTATATATGCTATAAAGTATCCCCACTTTATAAGCTTATCTACTATTACTAAAATTATATTATAATCTTATCCGGTAATAGGGTCTCTTAACTTTAGTAACTTAATAATAAAGTCCCATAATATAACCTCCTATAGTCTCTCTAGTATTTTAATAGGTTGTAGCCCTCTATATAGCTTATACCTTATTAGTTTATTCCTTTAGTAATCTAAATACTCTTTTATTACTTTTCTTATAATATTTTAGATTTTATTAATAATATACTCTTCCTGGAGTCTTAACACTAAGCCTATAGCTCTATTATATCCTTAAGTTAGTCCCTTATAAAAGTCCTCCATGAACTACTTTGCTATACTTCTTAGGATATACTTAGCTTCTTAGTTTTTATATATATCCATCTATAGATCTTCTAGCTATGCTTTTAGAATTCTTTATACCTAAAAGCTCTTTAGTATCTCGTAGACTTTTTCTAGTTCCTTATTTTCTTAAGTTACTATAATCTTTAGGTAATTATACCTAATCAATCCATCTATATCTTTTCGCAGTAAAGCCCCTAATAGCTTTTTATCGTTTTATAGTTTAGCCTTTTAACTTAAAGCATCTGCTTAAGTGTTATCTATACCTTTAGTATACTAAATCTTAAAATAGTATTCTGTAAGCATCTTTACCTATCTAACCTATCTCCGGTTAAGTTCCTTTATTATTAGAAATCCTATTAGGTTCTTATAATCTATTTTAACTATAAATAGTTTCTCTATGCCTTATAAGAATGCTCTCTATTTCTTTAGTGCTGCAACTATACCTAATAACTCCTTATTATAAATGTCATAGTTTAACTCTAGTAGTGTTATCTTTTAACTATAGTATGCCACTAGGTGCTATCTATCTTAATATTTTTTATATAAAGTATGCCCCTAGTATATAGTCTAATACATTTATTTTTATAACCGTCTCTAGTCCTAGTTAATAGATCTTAAGAACTAGCTCCTAGGTAAACAACTCTTTAACCTTTTTAAATAACTCTTACTATTCCCTTCCCTATACCCATAGTTCTTCTTTCTTCGTTAATCGCGTAAATAGTTTAATATCCTTTAACTATTGCGCTATAAACCTTCTACAGTAATTGCAAAACCCTAGAAATAACCTTAATTATATCACATTCTCTAGTTCTTGCCAATTTACTATAGCCTCGATCTTTTTTAGATCTATACTAAATTAGCCTAGTTTAATAATAAATCTAACGAAATCTATCTTCCTTATAAAGAACTCGCATTTCTTAATTACTACTAGCATCTATTCTTCTTATAGTCTCTATAAGACCCATTTAACGTATTCCCCGTATTCTTCCTTAGTTATTAAGTAGATAATAATATTGTTAAGGTATACCATAACAAATTCATCTAAGTATTCTCCTAATATATTGTTAATACGCTTCTAGAATGTCGCTAGTGCGTTTATAAGCCCGAATTGCATAACTAATGGTTTATACAGTCCTTCCTTTAACCTAAAGGCTGCCTTTTATTTATTGCCTTCCTTAATCCGGATCTAATAGTACGCCCATCTTAAATTTATCTTTGTGAAGATTTGCACGTTGCCTATTCTATCTTAGATTTCGCTAATTAAGGGTAAAGAATACCTATCCTTTCGAGTAATACTATTTAACTATCTATAGTTAATACATAGCCTTAGTTTACCGTTCTTCTTTAGTATAAACAGTACTAGATAACCCGCTAATAACTATAATAGTCTAATATATTCCTTTTATAAGTTTTCCTAGATAAACTCTTTAAGTGCTCTACCTCCTTCTTTAGTAAGCTTGTAGATTAGAAAGAACTTTAGATTTACTCTTAGTTCTAATTCTATCTTATAGTCCTATACTACATAATCTAACAGCTTTTTACTTTCTAGTGACTATAGTTTCTTACCATACTTATGGTATCTCTTTAGTATATAACTTAAGCCTTACTTAGTCTCTTTATATATTACTCTAACTTAGTACTATACTATCTTAGCTTGTTATCACATCTTACGGCATTAAGTATCTCTAATATCGACCTAACCTGTAATCTAATTGATCTTTAGATTATATTCCTATAACTAAGGCATCCCTAATATTACCTTATCCCGTCCTAATAGTAGGATATTAAAAGATATCTTAATTCGTCTTCCTTTAATGGTTATCTAAATAGGTCCTGTTTTAAGGTTAATAATTCCTCCTCTATAGGCTATTGGATCTCCTAAAATCGTAACTAATAGGTAAGGTTACTCCTTCTGTCTATAAGGTAGCCCTATTCTCTTAACTGCTACTAGTAAGATATAGTTTCGCGTTACTCTACTATTTATTAGCGCTTCGAACTGTTAATCTTACCATTTAACTCTTAAATTTAGGTGTTATCCTTAAATTCCTTTAAGGGTCTAAGGCTCTACCACTAGCTCCCTCTAGTCCTATAGGCCTCTACTTTTCTTAACTATTAGCTGCTTAATCCTATCGCACTTGGCTTACTCTTTAGCCAATACCTAGTTCGCTTTTTATCTTTAATATACTATAGACATATATTCTCTAGGCATTCCTACTACTATTATCCTTCTAAGCATTTATCTGTAAGGAATCTTCCTAGTTAAAGTATTAAATCCCCTTCCTCTTAGACTTCTGCTGGATGCTATCCGTGTATATATTTAGTATTCCTATACTATTACTTATCTATTATCCAGTATATCCTTATAGGGTATTTCCAATTCTTTTCCTTTGGATTTTTATATATCTTATATATATCGTCCACGTATATAATCTATAATAGCGTATAGTATACTAGGCGCTTTAGGTTAACTCTTAGCTCATCCTTATCCTTAAGTTTAAACCTTTATTATACTAATCTGAATGTTATAACTTTATTCGCAGGTACTAAGATACGTCTTTCGCTTCTTTAGTCCTCTGATTATTCCTTAAGATCCTTTAACGTTATAATTAAGGCTCCTTTAATATAATTTATGGCCTTTTCTATAATTAGGTAGTCTTAGATAACTTTTTCATCCAACTATATATAGAAATCTTCCCACTTATTATTATGTCGCTGCCTATACCACTTTTAGTACAGCTATTAGAGTATATATGGCTTGTCCGTAAGGAAGTATCTTCTTATTACTATATTATAACAGCCCTTTATATATCGTTCTTTAAACCTAGTAGGAATTCCTAAATCCTCTTTATTTTCTAGTTTGGTAAGCTATTTAGCTCTTAGCGTACCTGCCCTAGGTCTATTAGTGATTCTTTATACTAATACTCTGTCCCTTATACGCCCTAATATACTAGATCTCTTATCTAGTTTCTATTCTTGCTATATAATAATTCTCTATCTAAATTCTTCTATGGTTTCCTTTAGTTTACATCTTACTAATAGATCCTTAAAGTCTTCTTACTTCTTAATCTTAGTATTAACTTTTTAATCTTTAGGCCAAACACTATATTCCCCTAGTAGGTCCTCTAAGTCTATATACCTATCTCCCATTCTAACTGCCGTTTATACTACAGATTCTCTAATCTATAAGGAAGCTCCTTACCTCTTATTTGTGAGTGTCCTTATTTATACTCTAAATTCTTAACCCCTTAGATTCTTTAATCCTAAGCTTGCTTCTATCTTAAGCTTAGCTCCAGCCTTAGTCTAACTAGGCTTACATAGTATTCTTATCTTATCTTAAGAGTCTTAAATCTCACTTATCTCGTCTTAAAAGTCTTATACCTTTAGGAAACTTCGTCCTAAGCTTATTCATATATTACTAAACTAAGCTATTGCTCTGCTCCATTGGTTATTGTCTATTATAGGTCCTTAAGCTTACCTTATCTCGTCCTAAGAATCTTAGTCGTCTCGCATCTTATCTTAAGAATCTTAAGCTTGTGGCCTTTTGCCTTTATTAAGTGCCGAAATAGTTCACTATCCTACTTCTTTTGCGTCTCATAAAGCGATAGACATCGTATCTAGCGGGGTCTTAATCCCTACTAATGTTCCCTATTCTATAGTGAAATCATCCTCTACCTCTAGTATAACATCTCCGATGGCTACGTATTCCTAGTAAACCGCTTATATTGCCTTATCGTTACGGAATATCTTACCTACGTCGAATTCATCGTCCTTAATATCCGATTTGTAAACTGGTTCGTTGGTTTCTCTATATTCTATAGGTACTAGCTCCTATAGCTAATAGCTTACGCTGTACTTAGCGTCCTTATAAATTCGGTATGCGTTATTATAGCAAAACGCGAAACTTTTAATCGAACATTCCTTTATTCCTCGCAGCATATTATCGTCCCTTTATACGTATATATCGTCTACTAGTCTCGTTCCTTTTACTATATAGTAACTCTACCTACTTCTATAGTCTTTAATATAATAACCTTATTTCCCGCAATTTATATAAGCTCCTTCTTTAAACCATTTTTCTTGCTATAGAGTCCGCCTAAACGTCTTCTACTGCTAAGATCCCTGGTTTGGCCTCTACTCCTTAAACCTTTAATCACTTAATCCTTATCCTCTAGGTTTCTATAGTCGTCTACTCTATCTCTTATAGGCTTCTTTAGTACTACTTAGGTCTATTAGCTCTGCGCTATACTACAGTTTTTAACTTAGCTTTAGTTATTGCGTACTCTACGCCTTATACAACTATAGAACTTTATCCTAGCCTCTTTTAGCCTATTCCCTTTAGTAGATCCAATTGTTAATCTTAATTACTTAATCTATTAGTTCCCTTAGGGTATCCGTATCTTTTATTAGAATAATTACGTTCTAGACTTTAGCCTTAAGTCCTTGCTTATACTATACTATAAGCGCCCTATTATTCCACTCTACTTATATTACTAACGTCTGAAACTATATTATATACTCTATTACTAAGGTTTATTACGTAATATCTTAGAGTTTTCTTTCCGCCGTAGTTACTGCCTTTAGATCTCCAAACATTTATATAAGTCGCTCCGTAAACCCTTTCTAGCTTAAGAATATAAACCATACCTCCTAGTTAGTGGTTATTATTTTATTTACCTATATTTCTATAAGGTAAGGCTTAAACCATTTAAGTGCTCTTCCTAACAGGAATAGTCCTATATAGGCTATTTGATCCATAGGTGTTGCTAGCTTTACTCCCTTTTACGCAATCTTAAAATGCATTTACGTAAGGAATTCTTTAAGCTTTAATCTCTCTCCTAAGTATCTTTTAATTAATAATAACTTAACCTTTGCTGCGCCTATCCCGTTAATCCTATTTTCCAATATTACATTATTTTCTATTAGCTAGTCAACTATCTCTTATAGTTGTCCGACCGTTATAGGTTGCTATAAGTCAGTGTCTGCCATACTAGTATTATTACCTAACCTTAAAGTAGTTGCCGCCGTTAATAGCGTTATAGTAGCTGCTTTTAGTAGCATGTTATTCAACTTTTTATACTTAATACCGTAACTAGGTAGTAATTATATAACGGAACCTTATAGCAAAAACTACGATAGGCTCGTTATTAGGCTAAGTGTATAGGTAATATAAGTTAAAGTTAACAACGTAATAATAACTAGTGGAGTAGTTGCCTAACAGATTAACTCTAATTATATTCTAAAAATCACTATAAGGAAGGAACTATCTAGGTAGGGACTAAGGGTCCTTAAATACACAACCGTACTCCTATAAAATCCTTCTTATACGTAATGTACGTATACTCTATCTGCTCTATTACGGATCCCACAGATCCTATAGATTATATAGATCACCCCACGTGACCTCGGTTACCATTCTTCGTCACATAGCTCTATCGGCTCTATCCTAGACCGTGCTTATATTAACCAACTAGCTTCTTCCATCTCTTCTCCAAGTAGTTGTAACATCGTACTTAAAGCGTCCGTAACACTAGCGGAAAGACCTTTTTAATAGGTTTAGTACTTCTATTAGGCCTATAGGCAGCTCCTTAAGTAGCTATTAGTACTCTTCTTATTTAACTAGTTCTACTAGCTCCGCTATATATATCCTTATTACTATTACGTCTTTTTATTTATAGAACTAGGTAAAATTAACGGTATAAGTATATTTAATATCGTCTAGGTTAGGGCGTGTTTAGTTCTCCGGTGCTATGGCTAGGCTAATATAGCTTAGTTAGCCTAGGGGGGCGGAAATAAGGTGGTGGCCTTATATAGTATGCGCGGGAGACAGGTATAAGGTCGGGCGTTACAGTGGCGTGGTTTTTATTATATAAGTCTTAGTAGTTTTATAGCTAGTCCTTACTATAACGCGAGCTATAGTTTGCGTATATAGCATATAGCTTAGTTCTAAGTATTAGGCTAGGCGGCTAGTGTTTAAATAGTGTCTAGGTTAGGGTTAGATTTTTAGTAGTAGTGGCGCAAAGCGGACCTTCTTCCTTAGTCTTAATAGGGCTAGCTAGCCCGTTATTTTAGTCTTAAGTACTAAGGTAGTCCAGTCTTTTACTATCTTATTACTTTACAGCTATATAGGCTCCCCTTTATTAGGAATGTCTTCTACTATTAGGGCTTTATATATAGTTCTAAGCACTAGGCTTAGTAGTGCTGAGTATCTATATAGGGCATCCCTACTACTATTAGTTATCCCCTATAGGAGGTAGTGCCTAAAGTAGTAGTCTAAGTTAAAGCGGATCTTAAGCTTCCTAAAGCTAGGGTAGGGCTTATGCTTTTAAAGCTAAGGTATACCTAAGATAATTAAGGTAGTAGGCAAGAATTTAGTAATAAAAAAGAGTATAGCTTTAGTATAGAGGCTAATTAATATTTAGGTAGTAAAGTAGTCTATAATAAGCGAAGTTAGGATACTATTTATAAGGCGTAGTAGCCTAGGTACTAGCAGCTTCTTAGTTATAATATTATACCTTCTTATAATAGACTCTGCGTTAATAAATGCCATTATAGTACTACCGGAGTCTACTAGGCTTATTATATTAATATAAATTTAGAGGTATAGGTTATATAATAAGGAGAGTTAGGTTTAAATAAGAATTAATTTCTTATTACAGTTTGCTAATTTAAGATTAAGTAGTAGCTTACTAATAGAAAGGACTAATTAATCTAGTAATAGGGACCTAATCTTCTTATCTTCCTTCTTATATAGTTTAAACCCTTAAACGCGACTTAGTTTAAGGGTTTACCTTTTAATAACTAGGGTATAGAGCTATCTTAATAGGGCGGTCTAGTGTCTATCTAGCTGGCGGTATTAGTTTTAGTCTTAGTTAGGGTATAAGAAGATAATACCTCGCTAATAACGTGGCCGTGTTTATATTTGCTAGCGCGGATTTGCTAATACTAGGCGTTATTAATAGGTTGGGCTGCTATATAGGGCATTATTTAAAGTAGCTAAGCCATAGGGTTAAAGGGGGAGGGTATTCGCCGCGGCTATAATAGGCTCTGCGGTTGCCGTATCTATAATAGACTCTATAGTTACTACGTCCGCGGTTATTAGTTTACGTTATTTAATATAGTAGTATTATAACTAGGTTTATTATCTTAGTAGGGTTATAGGCATTCTTTTAGTGGCCGGGTAGGCTATAGATAAGGTATAGTTTATTATTAATATAGCACTTACGCTCCATATTTAAGATTCTATTAAGGTTTATAGGTTCTTTAGTTACTGCTAGGGTTAGGGTTAATATAGGGGTATAGGCTTAAGCAGGTAGGTAGTAGTTAGCGTTCTTCTTAAGGTTAGCTTAGTATATATAGTTCGTAAGGTTCTTAGAAAATATATCTATTTACTTACTCTAACCTATATAGTTGCTATTATTAATTTTATAGGTAAGTCTAAGCACTAGCTCTTCTATCTTTAGGGAGATAAACTTTTAAAGTAGGTTTATCTTCTATTTATCTGTCTTCTTAGCGCAGATTATTAGCTTAAACTCTCCCTTCTAGGACTAGTAATTACGCTCGCCCTAGAGAAAATAGTTAAGCTTATTCTTTACGACCTAGGTTATATTAAGGACCTTATAGTAGGTAGTAAGGTCTTTAAGTATATCTTCCTTAGCGGGCCATTTCCACGTAGATATATTATTTGGGTTCTTGTATATAAGCTCTAGGCCTTACTTAATAAACTTATAGGCCTTATCCTTTAGTATATTTAAGATATAGAGAATCTGGGACTAAACTATATTAAAGTAGTCCTAGTTACAGTTAAAGACTCCCTTAATCTTAATGTGCTAGGTTTTAAAATTAGCTTATCGTTCTAGCGGGGTACCTTTTCTACTAAATATTAGCGGGTCTTTAGACCTCCGTTTTTTCTGCTAGGTTACTACAGTTATTATAGGGGTTAATTATTTTAAAACGGCGATAGTCTTTACCTAGGAGTTAATAGTTCCTATCTAGAAAGTAATAAGGGCATTAAGGTTTTTATTGGCTTTTTTATTAGCGGTGTTTGTGTTATATATATACTATAGTCCTACTTTAATATTATTAAGGAACTCGTTGGTGTAGTTAATAAGGGTAAGGTAAGCTTTACTAGGCTTAAAGGTTTTACGGTATAGTAGGGAGCGGTAGATTGTTTATGCGGTATGTTTATATAAAGAGGTTTATAAAAACATCGTGGGGGTTCTAGGTTTCGGCTATTTTAGCGTCGTTAGTATCGCCTATTTAGGCACTAGGTAAAAACTAAGGATTGTTCTAGGACTATACTAGGGATATATTAGTTTTAGTAGAGGCGCGTGTAGGTTGTAATTACTCTAGGGTAAAGGTTAATTAGCTAGGGTACAGGGAATTAGTAATCGCGATAAGACGCAAATTAAAGATACTATAAACTATTATAGTGCTGCAATAAAGTAGACTAAATAACTACATTATAGTATAAAGAGGAGAAGAAGGTAGAAAGGGGGTATTATATATAAATAGTAGTGCCGGCCGCCAAGGCACTAGTAGTGGGCTAGCTAATAGTAGGAAACAGTACGAGACAGTATAAAACAGTATACGTTAGGTCAGTGCTGTAATATATAGAACCCTCGCTCTCTATAATATGGCCTAGGTTTATATAAGTTGTCTTTATAAATAGTAGAATATTAATCTCCGGCATACGCGGATATTTAAGCTTGGTGTTAAATTTAAAAATACTATTTATAGCAGCCGGATACACGCTTTAGAGAGTATTTATAATTATAAAAATTAATATTTAATTTTAAACGCTATTATATATATTACCTAGTGCCTTAGTAATATCCTAAATTTAAAGCTATACTTAATTATATAGTATACTTTAAAGAAGGCTATTAGGGGGGATATAAGATCCGCAGATAAGTTTTCTAGTAATATAGAATGGAAAACACTAGTATCTTTAACTAACTAATATTACAATCGCTTAAGGTAGTTAAAAATTATTATATATAATATAGATATTATTAAGAGCGGATATTACTTAGAGGTAAGTCTTTAATAACATTAGCGCTAGTATATCCACTATTAGTATTATAACCTTCCTTAAAGTGTTTAGCCAATCCTATCTTCTAGAAGTTAAGTATTTAATATCTATTAATAAGTTCTAATTTATAAAGCAGTAATAGAACCTAATACTTTATATCTATACCTTAAAGATAAAAACTAAAAAGCTAAAATAGTTAGCAGAGCTTTAAGCGCGGCCTAATAAAAGGATAGATATAAAAAGAATAACCTATCTTATATGCGGATTTCGCGATTTATTACTTCTTAATTATATTAATAATCCTTCTATTAGTTAGTAGAGTAGAGGGGTATATTAGCTAATTACTTTATAGCCCTATAAGAATTAAATATTATTAAACTTAAGATCTAACTTCTATAGGCTAAAAATAACCGTTTTCTACTAAAGATTACAAAGCTCCTTATAAAGGATATTTATAACCGTATTAACTAGTTCTAAATAAATATTCGCAGCCTCCTTAATTACATTATGGGTTTCTTTATCCCCTAAAAGGGTAATAATAAGCTTCTTTACCTTCTTTTTTAAGTATTGTCTTTTACTAATACTATGCTATAGCTACGCTAAAGAAAGGTTACTAAAGGACCACCCCTAGCCCTATAAATGCTCTGCAATAACTTTAACCTTTTCTTTCTTTATTACTGGGCGTGATTATAAGGGCGCGAAGAGACTTCGGGGAAGATTTAAAGGAATAATATAAATCCTATCTAAATCTAAGGGTATATAGCTCTTGCTAAGAACAAGACGTTGCGTAAAGAAGAGAAAGGAATAACGAGAGAATTATATAATTAAATAGTTAGGGGTCTTGGTGGTCGATGCGTGCGCATATGCGCACGCGGTCTTCGACAGACTTTAGTAGAATTCGTTTGATCTGGCAGAACTTAGCAGAAGTCGATCAAGCTGGCAGAATTCGGCAGAATTCGGTCAAAGCGTCGGAATTTATCTATCGAGTGTTTCACCGAGACATTCCTACAGTCCCTTGTCAAAAGTCTCCGTGCGAGCGCATTTTTCAGACAACCCTCCTTGCTAAATTGCTATATAATAACCACATAATTAATTCTAAAGCTATAAAAAATATTTTGAGTTTATATTACATATGAAATCTAGCTATTATACCCTTTTTTAAAATTTAAAACCTATAACTCCTTTAGAAATCCTATTAGTTCTTTACTAAAATCTAAAATCTATAATATATATTTTCTACTACTAAATATTAAATTTATTTTTAAAAAATTTAATATCTTATAGATATTTACTTTTACTATGACTTTTTTTATTTAATTTTTTTATTTTAAAACTGTGAAAAGATTATTATAACCCTCTAAGCCCTTATTTTTTCAAATTTGTATAAGGAGTTGCGTTTTTTTTACTCTTTAAGTTTATAACCTTATAATAATATTTTATACTTTTTAAATAAAATTTTAAGCAGAGAAAGTTTTAATAAAAGCAAATCCCTATAAGATATTAGATTTTTAAGAGATATTTTTAATATCTAGTAATAGAAAATGTATGCCAAATATAGTAAGTTTTAGTAGGAAGTCAGTAAAACCTAGAGACTTTTAATAAAGGACTATAGATTTTAAATACTAAAAAAGTATCGCGATTACTAGATTATATATATAAGTAGATTTAGATTTTTTTTTAAGCTTTAGAATTAATTATGTGACCTTTATATAGCATTTTGGCAAAAAGTGTAATTTTTGGCATGACCTTAGCACGGACACTTTTGATAAGGGACTGTACTATAACTGGGCTAGTCCTGTTACAGTAATATCCGCTTAATAAATACTCTAGCTAGCATTTAAATAGGCGTCTAATGGTTAACTAGTATGATATTTATAGTAGGAGTGGGCGATTTAATTATTAATATATTATCTATTTGGCGGCGCTTTCTGCTTAACATTATAGGGGCTAATAGGTAGATATATTAATTAATTATAGAGCCACTTCTACGGATCAATTTAACGGTATTTTTAAGATGATAGCTGTTATAAGAGTATAGATTAATTTCGTTAAAGAAGGTAACTACTCTAGATATAAAACAGGTTAGACCGCTTAATAAATCTTATAAAAGTCTCTTATACTATAGAATTAACTTTTTAATAAAAAAGGTTAGCGATATCCGCTAATTAATTCCATAGTCTAAGCTTGCTAAGATAAAGCAGTTATAGTAAACGATGTAAATATAACGAAGCCTTATAGCAGGAACTATGGTAGACTTATTAATGGGCTGGGTATATAGGTAAATAAGAAGTCAACAATATAATAATAACTAGTAGAGTGGTTGCCTAATAGGTTAACTCTAATTATATTTTAAGATTCACTACAAAGGAAAGAACTATCTGGGTAGAGACTGTGGTCCTTTAAATACACAACTATACTCCTAAGAAATCCCCTTTATACGTAAGGTATGTGTTATACATATTATATATACGTTCCCTTTATATACTATATATACTGCGTATAACGTTATATAACCTTAGTTACTATTTCTTGTTATATAGCTCTATTGGCTCTATTCTAGACTATGCTTAAATTAACTAACTAGCTTCTTTTAACTCTTCTCTAAGTAATTATAATATTGTACTTAAAGCGCCTATAATACTATCTCCCTCCTTTTTATCTTCGTCCTTAAAGATTCCAAATATCTTTAAATTGTTTATTAGAGGTGTAATATCTATCTAATTAATCTAGTTAATATTATTACTTATTATACCTAAAGCTCTTTCTTCTTTGTAAGCGCAACGCCGTGCTTATACTATTACTATAATATTATCTCTTAGTAAGATTATACTATCTCCGTATTCTCGCTGCTTAAAAGAGGGATTGGTTTATATTACGTTAGCGAACCTATTTTCGCGACAACCGTTTTTTTATTTAAAGTGCACTAAAGCGAATATTTATTCATTTTATAATATTCGCTTTATCTCTAATACTAAATATATATAACCTATTGTTCTTAATAGTTGTCTAGTTCCTTAATTAATCTATTTTAGGGTCTTATATTTAATTTACTACTGCGCGGCTAGATAGTAAACTATTTTAAGCTCTTATTAAGTTAAAACGTTCTTATAATACGGAACAGAAGGCCCTAAATACTTATATCGCGGCGTTTACTTAGTTACTCCGTCTTAAGAAGGTTTATAAAAAGGTTTATTTTAAGGAGTAGAAACTTATAAAATATAGTTTATAGGAACTTGGTAATAAAAGAATGGATTCTCTTCTAACTAAGAAGGAAATAGATCTAAGTAGTTTGGCAACTGCTCTTCTTAGGTCCCCCTTAGGTAACTTATTTTTTAGTAATTTTTTTTATTAATACTGCCTAACCTAATCTCTTTTAATACTCCTATACCTTTCTTATAGCATTTTTTAAATTCTATAGTAGTTTCTAGGTAGTCTTATTATAGCCTGTCCACTTAACCTTATACTATATTTTATTATTAATATCCTTATAATTAATAATCTTTAAAACTTACTATTTGTCTTCCTCTTATCCTCTATATATGTCTTCTTTATAAACCGGTGGCTTGGTATTCCTATATGCTAGCTCTAGTATCGCGATATACTATATAGGGTAGATCTTTATCTTAGCTAGTAGGTTTAACTTAAACATAACTAGTGAAATCCTTTATATAATTTTAAAGGGTCCTAGTCTAACGTGGTCTAACTTCTTGCTTAGTTGTTAACTCTTAAAATTTTTATATAGTAGCTATACTTTATCTCCCTTCTTAAGATCTAGTCCCTTAGATCTCTTAGTATTATAGTACTTTTTTATTCTTTTTTATATTTTCTTTACTAATTCTATAAGGTCTATATAAAGATTTATTAACGTCTTTATTTTTTCTTTAGCTATACTACTCGTTTTCTTTACTTATTATAGTAATAATAATATTCTTAGCTTATATCTGTAATTTGCCTTAAATAGTAATATACCTACCCCTTCCTATAGTGTTATATTATATATAAACTATATAACTAGTAATAGCAATACCTAATTATTCTACGTATAATTAATATAATATTTTAGATACTATTTTAATATCTAATTTAATCTTTCCGTTTAACTATCTGTCTGCGGATAATATATAGTAGAAGTTACTGCTCTAACTCCTTATTCTGCTAAGAATACCTTTTAAAATACTGCTATAAATCTTAAATCTCTATCTAATATAATTTTACTTAGTGCTCCGTGTCTTATAAACACTTCTTTAATATAGATTTTAGCAATATCCTCCGCTAGGATTTCTTCTATATATGCTATAAAGTAGCCCTATTTAGTTAACTTATCTACTATTACTAAGATTGCGTTATATTCTTATCCGGTAATAGGATTTCTTAACTTTAGTAACTTAATAATAAAGTCCTATAATATAACCTCCTATAGTCTTTCTAGTATTTTAATAGGTTGTAGCCCCCTATATAGCTTATACCTTATTAGTTTATTCCTTTAGCAATCTAAACACTCCTTTATTACTTTTCTTATAATATTTTAAATTCTGTTAATAATATATTCTTCTTAAAGTCTTAACACTAAGCCTATTGCTCTATTATGCCCTTAAGTTATTTTCTTATAGAAATCTTCTACGAAATGCTCTGCTATACTCTTTAGGATATACTTTACTTTTTAATTTTCGTATATATCTATCTATAGATCTTTTAGCTGTATTTCTAGAATTCTTTATACCTAAAAGCTTTCTAGTATCTTATAGACTCTTTTTAGTTTATTATCCTCTTAAGTTATTACTAGTTTAGGGTAATTATACCTAATCTATCTATCCTTATCTCTATATAGCATTACTCCTAATAGCTTCTTATTATTCTATAATTTAGCTTTTTTACTAAGTGTGTCCGCTCTTATATTCTTAGTTCCCTTAGTATACTAAATTTTAAAATAGTATTTTATAAGCATCTTTACCTATCTAACCTATCTCTAATTAAGTTCTTTCGTTATTAGGAACCCCGTTAGGTTTTTATAATCCGTTTTAACTATAAATAGTTTTTCTACGCCTTATAAGAATACTTTCTATTTTTTAAATACTATAACTATACCTAACAACTCCTTATTATAGACGTTATAGTTTAACTCTAGTAGTGTTATCTTTCTGCTATAGTATAATACTAGATGCCATACGTCCTTATACTTTTATAGTAAGTATACTCCTAATATATAGTCTAATATGTTTATTTCTACAACCGTGTTTAATCCTAGTTAGTAAATTTTAAGGATTAGTTCTTAGGTAAACAGCTCCTTAAGTTTCTTAAATTACTTCTTTTATTTATTTCCCCACGCCTATAATTCCTCTTTCTTCGTAAGTCTAGTAAATAGTTTAATATTCTTTAACCACTGTGCTATAAACCTTCTATAGTAGTTGCAAAATCCTAAGAATAACCTTAACTGTATTATATTCTCTGGTTCTTACTAACTTACTATAGCTTTAATTTTCTTTAGGTCTATACTAATATGGCCTAGTTTAATAATAAATCTAATAAAATCGGTCTTCTTAATAAAGAACTCGCATTTCTTAATTGCTACTAGCATTTGTTCTTCTTATAGTCTCTTTAAAACCTATTTAACGTATTCCCTATATTCTTCCTTAGTTATTAAGTAGATATTATTATTATTAAGGTATGCTATAGCAAACTTATTAAGGTGTTCTTTTAATACGCTATTAATTCTTTTCTAAAACGTTACTAGTATATTTGTTAATCTAATTGTATAACTAATAGCTTATATAGTTCTTCTTTTAATTTAAAGGCTGCCTTTTATTTATCGCCTTCCTTAATTCTAATCTAATAGTACGCCTATCTTAGATCTATCTTTATAAAGATTTACGCATTACCTATTTAATTTTAGATTTTGCTAATTAAGGGTAAAGGATACCTATCCTTTTAAGTAATACTATTTAACTATTTATAGTTAATGCATAACCTAAGTTTCTCGTTTTTTTTTAGTACGAATAGTACTAAATAACCTGCTAATGACTATAATAGTTTAATATATCCCTTTCGTAAGTTTTCTTAGATAAACTCTTTAAGTGCTCTTAACTCTTCTTTGGTAAGCTTATAGGTTAAAAAAAAACCTTAGACTTATTCCTAGTTCTAACTCTATCTTATAGTCCTATACTATATAATCTACTAGCTTTTTACTTTCTAGGCTCTATAGTTTCTTACTATATTTATAGTATCTTTTTAATATATAACTTAAGCCTCGCTTAGTCTCTTTATATATTGCTTTAACTTAGTACTATACTAACTTAGTTTACTATCGCGTTTTACGGCATTAAGTATCTCTAATATTAACTTAACCTGTAATCTAATCGATTCTTAGATTATATTTCTATAACTAAGGCATTCCTAATACTACCTTATCCCGTCCCAATGGTAGGATATTAAAAGATATCTTAATTTGCCTCCCTTTAATAGTTATCTAAATAGGTCCTATTTTAAGGTTAATAATCCCTCCTTTATAGGCTATTAGATCTCTTAAAATTATAACTAATAGGTAAGGTTATTCCTTCTGTCTATAAGGTAATCCTATTCTCTTAACTACTATTAGTAAGATATAGTTCCGCGTTACTCTACTATCTATTAGCGCTTTAAACTGCTAATCTTACTATTTAACTTATAAATTTAGGTATTATCCTTAAATTCCTTTAAGGGTTTAAGGCTCTACTACTAGCTCCCTCTAGTCCTATAGGCTTCCACTTTTCCTAACTATTAGCTACTTAATCCCTATATATTTAGCTTACTCTTTAGCTAATGCCTAGTTTGCTTTTTATCCTCTATATACTATAAATACATATTTTCTAGGCATTCCCACCACTGTTATCTATGTAAGTATTCTTCTATAAGGAATCCTTCCGGTTAAAGTATTAAGTCTCCTAACTTTTAAACTTTTATTAGATGCTAGCTGTATATATACTTAGTATTCCTATACTACGTCAGGAAAAAATTTACTAGCATTTGATTTTACTTTTCTGCCATTTTAGCATTTCTAGCATTTCCTAGCATTTAGCAGCTAAATGCCGCATTTATTACCAAGTACTAGCATTTACCGCTAAATGCCGCATTTATAATTAAGTATTAGCATTTAGCTGCTAAATGCTAGAAAATGCTAAAATGGCAGAAAAGTAAAATTAAATGCTGCACGAAGCTCTGCATGAAGCTCTGCACGAAGCTCTACACGAAGCTCTACACGAAGCTCTGCACGAAGCTCTGCACGAAGCTCTGCACGAATCTCAGCACGAAGCTCTGC
>Ga0307515_10002338_pt1 | contig 41433 bp, 35 predicted proteins | sample 17_EM_MG_FD_194513 | JGI IMG/M metagenome (GOLD analysis project Ga0307515, IMG submission 194513) | Populus trichocarpa ectomycorrhiza microbial communities from riparian zone in the Pacific Northwest, United States - 17_EM | ecosystem: Host-associated > Plants > Roots > Unclassified | place... | reverse complement strand
CATCCCCATAACGAGCAAGGGGAGGAGAGATGGATGGGATATCGCTCTTCAACAGAGCTTCTGGGTGTCAACAAAGGTACATGCTACCTAGGCACTTTTTCCGCTCAATTCACTCTATCTACTGTAGGTAATGAATTATGTGACAAGCTCAGGGCGCAAGGGCAAGGAATGCCTCGACTCGCTAAATGAAATGAAGCACTCAGACTACGCATATGGATTACATCTATCTGAGCCCGAGAAAACAGGCCGGCATCGCCGTGTCCCTTTGGGTAGGACAGGTAGGAAGCAGACAGACAGTCATACAGATGGTAGATAGGTGGGTAGTTCTTCTCCCCATATTCTCGCAAAGTCTTCCCTTCGGCCGTTTTGACGTGGCCACCATATCAACAAGTCACGATGGATTATGTACCTATTCGCCAGCTCCTTAGGGTGAGTGGAGTACATATAGGAGGTGACAGGGGACCTACCAGCCATCATTCATGGAGATAGTTACTCTAGCTGGTAGGGACGGGTACAGCAGAAAGGGCAATTCTACGAGTTTAGAAGTGGCCGTCGCCGTACGCACTGCATGAGGTATGTGCGTCTCGAATTGCATAGCGTGCAACGCGATATATCGATATTCGTAAGTCTTTACTGTACCACACTTTCCTCACCTCGCCTTTGTCTTCGGTGGAATAAGGGACCGGGGGAATACGTCACAAAACCGTTTAAAAAGCAACCCGCCTTTTCCCATGGGGCTGGTGCAACTAAAGTGTTTCATCCAAAGCCCCCATGTTTTTTTTTTTGGGCCGCAGATCCGCCGCACCATCAACATCACCGGACTCACTTCCTCTTAAACGCGTCCCAACGACAACAACGCTATCAAGAAACTCACCACCACTATCACAACAACCGATTATCTCCAGCCACTTAGATATGCTATGCGGGCAAGACCTACCTACAGCTTGTCGGCATACCGTTTGCGGCGGAATTTTCAATTTGACCGCACAGAGCTACGGCAATACTGACCTACTGACGACAACGTTAACGCCTGACCGCCGCCCCCTGCAGGGACAGTTAAGCATAATCGTATCCCCCTATACTCTCAAAAGCAAATCCTCGCCCACCACCGGAACAGCTAGTAGATAGGTACCGGTACAGTAAACTAAGGGTTTCAAGGTTGCAAACCTGCACACTGCTAGTCTACACCCCAGCCTTCGCGATTCTCGGACAGAGCTGGATTCGGGTGTCAGTAGGGTAGTCAGTACTAAGTCCGTCCGCTCGTCGGATCGCACCGACTATCTATATGTAGGTAGAGTAAGAAGAAAAAAGGGCTTCCCGGTTGAATGACAGCAGAACAGCCATGTCGTTCCGGTGGTAACGAGCGGAGACTACCCTCATGGGCCGCACGTTGCAATTAATCGGGGCTACCTGGATCTGATAACCGCCTATTTTATGCAAAAGAGCTCTTGATACCGAGTGATACCCCAAGATGTATAGTACAATACTCTTAACTCCTAGTTGTTGCCTCCGCAACTTGTCATTCGTCCCAGCTCATGCCCATCTGCATGTCTTACCCACCGTACCACAAAAAAACCGCCGCCGTCATCATCTGCGGCTTCCTTCGGGAGTCTCAGTCCGAGGGTTTGGGTCGTGTGATGTTTCTTAGTGGTGGCAAGATATTCTAGAACCCAAATTTCATTCACAAATCTACGGCTGACGAAAACTTGTTTGGATGTAACCTGTACAATTACGACAATTAAGCGCCCAAATGTAGAGCTATGTGATACCTCGCTCTAGTGTCGGAGACCTTCCGTTGTCACCACACCACTCCAATACAATGGCATTCCAATACACCTAAGTACCTTTAAGAAACAATAACAAATGAAAACTACGGAAGTGGGTGGGGTATGACAAAACACGAGCAAAACAAACAATTACAGGTATGTTTTCCCTTCCAATGCTTTTGAACAACGTCCATTCAATACATAACGTCATTAAGAAAAGTAGCACAGCTACAGGCACGACCCAGACAGTCCTCCGAATATTCCCCAGCAAAGGCACTGTAGCAAGCAAGGGAAACAGACAAAAGTACGCCGCCCGCAACAAATCCAATAAACGTAATGAACACCAGCGTTCCGGCCCAGGTGATGCTTACACAATGCGGCAAACAAGAGGTACACCAATAACAAACATGCACTGAAACGCCTGCCTAAATATCCTTACTCGCTATCGCTGCTGCGCGGGTCTCTATCAATGATCGGCTTTGGCGGTCCAGTTGCTCTTTCTCTACGTTCCAGTAGACTCCCAGGTGCAAATACGCTCCGGTGGTTCGTATCTAGCAGCGGATTGATCCCTCCGTCCTTAGCGATAGCGTCCCATCCGGTTTTGACTCCGTGCCCATAAGCCGCTGTACCGGCACTTTGAAAGTCGCGCGCCAGCAACCCCGTGCCAGTGAAGGGACTGTATTCTTCTTCCGAAGTGTATCCAAGCTTCCTAGACTTCGCAGTCGTAGGGCGTCGAGTCAGAGGAGAATTTGGAATCAATGGAGCTGGTACATGTCCTTCTTCTCCAGGGTTGATAGTAGCAAACGCAAACAAACCACCATTCGCCTTATCCGCAGTTGTATTCGAGCGAACACGGGACATTTGGTGATGGGGAAGTTTCGTATTGATTTCGTCTGCACCAAAGTTCAGTAGGGTACCAGATACCCCACCCCCGGATGTTAGTGGCCGCTTCGGAGCTGCCCGTAGCGCGTGTGGTTCCGAAGTATGGGAGGTCATTGAAGGCGACCGTTGGCCCACTGGTGATAGGTCTGGAGAGGCCAGAGGCTGGTATTGGTGATGATTATGATTGCCACTGCGCGGAGGAGCTGTATCATTCCGCATTGCACTCAACTTTGATTGGAGAAGGCCATCTTTGACTCGTTCCTCCTTGAATTGCATCAAAGCTAATCGTTTCTTATCCTCATAATCGGAGCCCAAAAGCCCTCCAGGAGAAAACACCTCTTGATATAGACTTCCCACCAACCCAGTCGGTGCATTTGCTGACGAAGCGCGATCGTTTCCACGCTTCACGGGCTTACCGTGATGCAACGATTTCGAACGTTGCAAGTCTGTTGAGTAAGATGGCGGTTGTGCAAGCTCTTCTGGTGAAAGAAGAGGCTTCGGAATCCGCCGTCCCCGCGGAGGACTAGTAGGCGATCCATCGGCGAAGGGATCCATCGGCGAATCATCCTGCGATAGAGTCCCATCTACGGCTACCTCTGCCCAGGGTGCAATTCCCCTCTTCTCTGCAGCCAACCTAGCCTTGATGTGCGCGATAACGCCATACCAATTTTTGAAGAGAGACTGATCGTCAATTGCAAAGTAGTGAACAAACACCGAATTCTTGCCAAAGAGACTTTGCTTGTGCTGAGATTTCAGAGCGAAGCAATACTTGGTTGGACATCTCAGCTTCCTTTTGGGTGAGGAAGTTTCCGTAAACGAGTAGATGTCAAAATTATCCAAGTTGACGGTCTGCATGTAGTCTTTGTCGTAAGGTTTATCCTTCTTCAAGATCCTCAAGGCACTGTTTCCAACACTGACTTGACGTTTCGACCATTTTTTGTCCGCAGTAACATAGTAGTAGAAGAATGTTTCTCCAATGGTTGGCTCGGTTTTCGGGAATTCATCAAGCTTAGTGTGGCATTCCCCCCAAACATTTTTGCCCATTCGCAGATGTGAACTAGCCCCAATGTCCCAGGTATTTACAACATCCGTCACCAACTCAAAGTAGCGAACCTGGCGTTGTATTCCCACACTAGGCCAGCATTCCAAAAGACAACGATTGTGGCCAGGCCGGACTTTCTCCAACAAGGCTCCAGCATCTGTACCATTGAGTATCGGTACGATAGTCGGGCTGTGCTTGTCATGGTGTAGAGTGACTTTAAGGTCGTACGCCTGAGAATAATTCAAACAATACGCGCCGGCCGTCAGCGATACTTGCTTTCACAACAGATAGTTCAGAATGTGCCACTGCAGCCACATCGCGTAGTACGGAATTTGCTTCCGCTAAAAAGTATAAAAAAAATAACATGGGTTCGCTCTCACCGCATCTTCTAGCTTTTCGGATCTTGAGCGCTGCTTCTTTCCCTCAAGCTTCGCAACAGCATCATATCTAGCCTTTTGCTTCTGAATATCCTCATCACCCCTGTTGGCCGCTGATTGTGGTCTTTCCGGAGATTTCGTTAGCTTGACGTATTCCCGCTGGCCTTGCGCTGGAGGGGCCGTAATTGGTTGGGAGCGTGAAGGGGGCGGGGGGGAGCGCTCCTTGGCGGATGTGTTTAAGCGGAGGATCTTTCTGAATTTCGATTGATGCCTCTGAAGCTGATGCTCTGGCTGCGGAGCGTTGGTCTCTTGATGTTTCGTATGCGATGCGAGCTCAATGAGCGGTCGCTGTAAAGTTTGTTGCACTAACGGCTGTAGCTGTTGTAGTGCCTCTTTCGGTTGCGCAGGTTGTTGTGGTTGAGAGTGTAATAGCGGTTGTTGTTCTGACGGGGGCTGGCTTGATATGGCCGGTTTTCGACGGACCGTCTTGTAGCGGGAGGGCGGAGCGTGTCGTGGAGTTTCTGTCTCCATCATTGTGGGGTAAGCCTGGAAGAATAATGTTTGATTGAAACGAACGACTGGGGATGTTATCGATGCTGTATAGTAGATCGACAGAAGTGGAAAATGCAGGCCGGTGCGAAGGTAGGAAGGTAGGAAGGGGGTGTGCAGGGCAGATTATTATAGATCTTCCCGAGGAAGTCAAGAAGGGAAAATAAGAGTGTGCCGTCTAAGACGGTAAGTGGGGATGTGGGGAGAGCGACCAAGAGGCGAAGACGAATCGAATCAATCACAGGCAGAGAGGAAGGAGGAGGATAAGAAGGGGGAGCTCGTGTGAGCAGAGGCAACCTGCATGAGTGAACCTCTTATGTATTTTCAGCAGACTGCCTGTCTGCCTCTATGGTAATTACTTCAAATGTTGTTATATTAGCTTCACCAGGTGGATATCCATCCTACTCTCCCGCGACCGTGCACTCAGCCGCTACATTGGAGCATTTGGAGTGATTGCGGCGGTGATGATTGAGAAGTTTCGATGTCTATTGACGCCGCCAATCACAGTCAGAACCCTGTTCCCCCGGCCATCGCGAGAACCTGGTTTCATCCCCTGCCCTCATCTCTCATGGAGTCATGGTTTTCCACATGACGGCGGTATATGCTTATAGAGTACTCTATGCAAGGAAATAATAAAAGACCGAAGATTGCTCATACCACAGGATGCCGTTTCACGAGCACATAGTCTAAGCGCAGTGGTAGAAATTGGATCATATTATTCTTGGGAGGATATTCGGATAACGGAATCGGATGTTAGATGAACACGAGAGGTCTAGTTACGAGACGGGCTCCCTTGACAGATAATATTCAGAACTACATTGTTCTTCTCCAAAACCTTTAGCAAAGTCCAAAGTTGTTATTGGCCCACTATTTGCCCGTTCTGAGTGGTTCCAAATCCTTCCACTCCTTGCCTTCGTCAGCCAACTGAAGAGTCATTCCTGCCAAGCCAAGGCGGTCAACCCCTTTTAAGTGCTCCATCCCACACATTTCCCCTTCTTCTCTCTTCCCATCCCCACAATGCTATCCATCCATCCAGCATGCTGTTTATTTATCTGTTCCCGCTCTTGTGGCTAGACTTTTTGCCTCGCTCGTATGCGCGAAGCGCTAAAGGCGAGAGGTCTGGTTCAACAAGAGCATACCTGTCCCTGATACCCACCGTTTTACATTTATTTCTCTACATTTCGTCAAGGAACATTCTCGCTGACTCACGTCAATAGCCTCCTCTAGATGACTTCCAGCGCCGACAGTATACCGGCAACATGCAATGTAAACCACTTAGTGGTTCTCGGGGTTGTTATATACAGCCAAAAAAAAAAATTTAAGTTCACACGACACAGTCGTGATATCCGGAGAGGATAGAATTCAGCAGCCTTCTCATGTTCTGAGAATGACCGTACTTACACAGGAGTTACATGTGGCCGAGGTTTTGGCCGGAAGTGACTTAGTATTGTAGTTATCGCTGACGATGGATGACCTGCAAAGCGGGGTGCCGTCTGAAGTGTAACCGATAATCGACGTACCAGACCTGGTTCTCTGTCAAACTTTCAACCATATCCATCCCTCCTCCCGGTTGTCCGGTACCGACGTCCAAGAGGAGAGAAGGACCGAGAGGGTGTTATACAGATGGGAACAAGCGAGGCTCGGAACGACGCTGTAAACAGGGCACGCGTCCTAAAGGATACAAGCATCAATGACCGCCTTCGATTCCTCGTCGATTTGCTCAGCTCGAGTTATAGAGCCTAGAAAAAAAAATTCAAAAGATTAAACCGGAATGTGTTTGTTACCTGTGGGCGGCAATCGCCATGAGTATAAGTGCTTCCCGGAGTGTGTGGTTCGTCTCCCCAGACGTTGACGCCTCCATCTGAAAAGCTGTGTTGCGTGAGATTCTCATGATTACGACGAAGTTAGACCACGACTTCAAGTTGACGGTATGTTTCTCTCCCTCTCCTTTCGATATCAGTTGCTGACAGGGTGAATAGAGATCTACCAACAAGCGAATGACAATGCCCCGCCTCATATCCACGGATCACGGATGGTGAGCGATTAAACGGGTGCAAGAAAGAATTCAAACGAGATCGCCTGAAGAAGGCGACGGGATTTGTGATGAGACTCAGACATGAGGAAATGAAGGCGACGACATAGAGGTCATTCTAATTCTGGTCGAATAGATGACCGTTCAAATGGTAGGTCTTTTTTTTTATTCATCTGTTTTTTGTTTTTGTTTCTTGCTTGTGTGGGATGGGGTAGTGGATGGATGGATTCTGGGAGGTGGTAGAAGAATAGAAACTTGATACTTATTTCTCTCAAGCTTGGGTCGCGCACTGCTACTGTGATGTCAACGCCTCGAAGTATAATGAATGTATCGTGATGTAGGGATGTAAATGATTGTGCTTGTCCCGCTGTATACGAGCAGGAGACAGCATCCCAATTGAACTTGGGTCATGCCTCTATGAGCTATTCTCCCCATATCATCTCATCCATCGATCCATCGTACAACCGTGAATGAAAAATACAGAAACCGAAGAAACAGATGAAAAATATAAAGCAGAACTCCAGGAGTGGGGTTTATGACAGCAAGAAAAGAGAGAAAAGACTACAAATGCAATACAAATGTATATACAACTACAACCACCATACCATCCCTCATATCACACTTCCCTCTAATCCAACACAGCATACTTCTCCAAATGGCTCGGGATCGCTTTATCCAGTCCTTTCTCCCGCAACCACTTCTTGCTAAATAGCCTATCCGCATACCTATACGCACCATCACACAGGATCGTCGCCACCGTCTTTCCAGGCCCAATCTTTTTCGCCAGTTCGTACGCCGCAACCACATTCAACGCCGTAGAGGCACCCAGGTACAATCCCTCCTCATCCAGCAGACGGTACACCATTTTGATCGACTCCTCATCTGGGATCTGTAGCGAGTTCGTAATCAAATTGATCTCCTGCTTCAGATTATCCGTAACCCTCCCCTGGCCGATTCCCTCAGTGATAGACTGTCCAGCGCGCTCCGTAAGCTTCCCACCAGACTGTATGTAGCTATGCAGCACGGACCCGGGGGGATCGGCAAGCCAGCACTCAGTCCGGCCGTCCGAGACCTCCTTCAGATACCTCGTGACACCTGCCAGGGTACCTCCAGTTCCGGTAGCACACGTGAACGCGTCCAGCACGCCGCCAGTCTGTGCCCAGATCTCGGGGCCGGTGGTCTCAATGTGTCCGCGCCGGTTCGCCGTGTTGTCAAACTGGTTTGTCCACACTGAGTTTTCGAGGCCCTCGGCGTGGCGTTTGGCCTGGTGGTTGTAGTTCTCGGGATTCTCGAAAGCGACCGCGGGGACGGGGTATACTTCTGCGCCGAGGAGACGGAGAAGGTCGACTTTTCCTTGCGATTGCGTGTTTGGCATGTAGATCACGCATTTGTAGCCTTTGGAACGACACACGTGTGCGAGCCCAATCCCGGTGTTGCCAGCCGTCCCCTCGACTATCGTGCCGCCGGGAGAGATGAGCCCGCGCTCTTCGGCGTCTTTGATGACGTATAAAGCGGCGCGGTCTGCGGAAGTTAGTGGGGGAAGATTGGGGGAGGAAGGGAGAGGACCTTTGACGGAGCCACCTGGGTTCATGAATTCTGCCTTGCCAAAGATCTCGCAGCCAGTTTCTTCGGAGAGCTTGTTGAGGCGGATGAGAGGAGTATTTCCAATTGCTGTGATCCATCATGGATTGTTAGAATTTGCATGCGAGAAGGAGGAGGAATCGTACCGCCAACAAAGCCATTGACTTTTCCTTGGACTTTTCCGACCTTGATACCATAGGGGGAGGCGCTCTCAGCGGCCGTAGCGAAGCGGCGAATGCTCTGGCGGAACATTGTGAGATGCACAGTGAGGGATTGGGAGGTGGGGGTATCGGAAATGTGATTGAGGTCGGTGTGCTACTACAGTTTCATTCCAACATGTCGAACGTGGGGGGTTATCTCAGATCTTATCTGAAATCTTATCAGAACTCACCCTTCAATTGCACACCCATTTCTTTTTATACTTGAGGAACCAGACAGGAATCCGAATTCGCTGGATATTAACACAAACAACCGATAACACCATGCCCGATCTCCCCTCGCCAAAAAAAAATCATTGATGAAAACACAAATGCACAAAACATAAGCCATATCTAATCTTCCTCCTCATCCTCCGTCACAGCCGGAGTTCTTTCGCTCTCTTCCCCTTGATCCACCTCGGCCACCTCTTCCCCACCCCCTTCCGTCCCCGGGACTATCGTAACATCTCCTTCCTCCCCCTCCTCCTCCTCGTCATCGTCCTCCGCACCAGTCTCCTCTTCACTACGCACTATCGTGGCATCTCCGCCCTCCTCCTCCTGCATCTCACTCAACAACCTCCCAACTGCGACCTCAACCCTAGCCAAAATGTTTCTTCCCAGGGCCTCGACCATTACCTTTGCATCAATCGCCTCAGTTACTTTTTCATAGACCTCCTTCAGCAACTCCTTCCCTACTTCCTTCGGAAGGTAACACTTCCCCACAAGGCCATTTACTAGTAACTTCCTCTCCTCCTTCGAACAGCCACTGGTACAGATTCTCTCCAGCGCATCGCGGGCTATAATGGCATGTGGAGTTGCGTCAACAACTTTCTCAGCGAGCGCTCCTCCGCTGCGGGGAGTGACAGTTTTACGAGGATCCGTCCAGTCCATGAAATGGGCGGCGATAACACTCAGTGAAACCATTTCCTGGTCCTCGCCATCATCCAGTGAAGAGCGCAGCACAAAGAGGTTGTGGAATTCGGTGACAGTGATAGAGGCCATTAATATTGCGTTTGTCGAAGAACTGTGGCAGAAGACTGGGAGGAAATAGGAAAGGGTTTGGCGGAGGGAGTGGTTTCCGACTGTTGCAGGGTCGAAGTATGCAGTAACCAATACTTTGAGCAGCTGCATTTTGCGTCAGCTATGTGGGAGAATGGTGAGAGTGTATTGGGGGAGGTACTTCTTCATCCTTAATGACTTGTGCGAGCATCAGTTTACATATAACTTCCACCGCAGTAGCTTGCACATCCTCGCTCTCGTCCATTTTGGTAGCTTTTGCGAGTATACGATATAGTTGTCTCTGCTCGAGGCTGCAATGTTCGCTCGTGAATATGACAGCTCCATGGGTATGGAGAATATCGGAGATGATATGCAGGGCCTCCACTTGTAACTTCTCGTGGCCTCTGCTGAAACAGTGCGAAAAGAGGCCGAGATTCTGTTCTGTTAGTGGTTGGTCGATGAGGCAGCTCAGACCTAGGCATCGCAGACCGGCTTCACGCACTAACGACTCGTGGGAGCGTACAGCTGGAACCACAAGGCCGTTGAGCAGAGATACGACATGCGGATTAGACTTCAACCCTGCACTAATGTTCTCAAGCATACACTGTGCGATATGCAGGCACTTCATATTAACCGTGAGCTCTTTTAAAACCTTCGCTTCCTCATCCACTTGGTCGTCAATATCCATCATTTCGATATCGTCATCTTCAGAATCATCCTCATCCTCCTCTCTTTGTCTCTTACCATTATCGAGCTTCTGCTTCTTCTGCTTCGGCTGTTCTCCAGATGCTGGCCGTGTCTTGGAGCGTACAGTAATGGTGTCCTCCAAATCTTCTTCCGCAGGATCACTCTGGGCGGAGTGGAAACTATCCTCTCCATCACCCTCGTCTTCATCCTCGGCAATCGTGTCGTGTATCTCGGCAATAACTTCGAGAATGAGCATACTGAAGTCACCCTCACTCGTGGTCAACATCTTCAGCCCCTCCACAATCAGTTTCGTTACCGGCTCCGGCAGCTGCACGATTCCCAGACTCTCCCGGAATAAGGCAAACATTTTTCGTCTTCCAATTTCGTCGCCATAGTCCATAGTCATCGAGATGAGCAGTAGCTGCTGCACGATAAACTCTAGATCCGTCGCTTCTCCCATATTCTCGCTCTGCACCATAGCCACAAGTTTATTAATGTACTTCTGCAGATAGAAAGCCAGCCTTGTAACCTCCGGCATAAGTTCATCGATCTCGACGCCCTTAGTCTCCTGTGGGGACGCATTGCGGCAATAGTCATTGAATGTCCTCGCCAGAAAACTCCCTTCGGGTGTTAGGTTCTCCCAAAATCCGTCGTCAAACGTCAAGTCCTCTAAAACATCCTTTCGGTTCTCCCAGAATCCCTTCATGGCAAGACAAATAAACCCACCCTCGTTGGGTTCTCTAGTAACGTCAAGACGCTCCAGAACTTCAAGAAGGTCACCACCGACATCATCCACCCACCGGTAGTTGAACATTTTCTTTGCAGCCTGCCGTACTGATTCATCGCGGTCGTTGAGGCCCCATCTAAGCAGCTTCTCGCGCATGCCAATGGATAGGTGGCGAAAATCGCCCAGTGTAGGGAGAAGGCGGGTGAAAATTGCGCGGCGTGTTGCGGCATCGACATCGCGTGAACGTTCGAGGAGGTACGGGAGGATGCTAGGGGTTGGGGATAGGTTGTAGAGGATTGTCCGGCGGACGTCACTACAGCTTGTCAGACAAAAGAGTTATCGCAACACCAGGCGGTGGTATACATACGCACTAGGGTCATTCTGCATAGCTTCAATCAGAATTCCCACAATCCCATCCTGACTCTTGTCGACTGAATTACTCTCCTCCTCCTCCGACTCTTCCGCATCACTCGCCGCGCTCACTCCCATCTCCATCAATCTCACCAGCCCAATTGCAGCTTGTACTCTAACAATCGCCTCTTTATCTTGAATTCGCTTTGTAAGCGTTGACCGAAGCTGGCGAAAGATGCTGTTCGAGGTAACAGAATAGTCGAAAGGAAATGTTGGAAGAGAATTTGATAGCAAAAGTGCAATAAACTGTGTCGTCCTGTAGCGCACAACTCGCTCTCTTGCCGTCAGAAACCCCATCAAATGGTTCAGTATTCGTAGCACGACCCGGGTGGCCGATGTCTCCACGAACTCCTCCTCCTCCTCCTCCTCCATTTCAACATCGCCATCGTTATCTTTCGGCTTTGCTTTTTCCTTACTCTTACCTACTCGCCATCAGCACTTCCCGCCCACCGGTGGAGCCGCCGAGAGCACTCACCACTTTCGACTAGATTCTTAACAAACAGATCCGCAAGCCTCAAACACCGATCCCCAACCACCTCGCTCTTCTTCACAACCAATACTCTGTTCAGAAACCTGCAGAAGTCTCTATTGAACAGCTTTTCTCCTTGTCGTCCCTTGACCCCAATCGTAGATCCAATGCTTCCCGTGCCGTTGATACACTGATCAAACACGCCCCTCAAGTTCACGACGAGCTTTCTGTGTCCAGCCGTCGTCTTCTGCGCCTGGTTGAAGATGCTGGCAATGGTCTTTTGCAGTGCTGTATACGGTTCCGGCTCTTTTTCCTCTTCCGGTTCTGGTTCTGGGTCGGGCGTGGCGACAGAGGGGACGGAGGCTTCGCGTGATGCTCGTGATCCTCGCGCGGCTCGCCCAGCGGGCGCTCGACGGGAACTTGGAGCTCGTGAGCCCGATGCAGTGCGCGATCCTGACGCAGCTCGTGCAGGCATTGTTTACTACTGTGGTGGTGGTGTGGTGGGGTTTGCTCTTGAGTTGTGGGGAACTTGGCGGTCGATAAACAAACACGAGAATTTAGGAACACGTGATAGAGGAGTCTAGCATGCTCACTTATTATCACTCGATAATGTGTAATTTCTGAGACACCAGAAAGAGTTCGAGTGCAGTAAGTGCTCTCCTACTATACAGAATAGTTACATAAATTCTAAATAACACCTTGCGCCCCAAATCCAATCTACCCCTTATTTCTTGACAACATAATCCTCCCATCCACCAGTCTCCAGCTTCTTGATCTTCACGTTCACCTCAGCCTCCATATCTTCTACGTATTTCTGGAGCTTTGACCGAAGATCTCGTCCCAACACGCTATCCTCTGCTGAGATTATTCTCAACGCCAACAGGGCAGCATTGGTAGAATTATTAATGGCAACAGTAGCTACCGGCACACCTCGCTATAAATGGTCAGAAGACCTAATCTATCCACTGTACAGAAGGAAACTCACCGGCATCTGTACGATGCTGTGCAAACTGTCGACACCATCCAAAACACTTCCTTTGACAGGCACTCCAATAACTGGAAGGGTACACATTGCAGCTACCATTCCTGGTAAATGCGCAGCCCCTCCTGCACCAGCAATAATGACTTTGAGGCCACGTGCTCGCGCACCCTTCGCAAATGTGCTCATCCTGTCCGGAGTCCTATGCGCAGAAACAATGGTGACCTCAAAATCCACATCAAATTTCTTGAGAATCTCCGCGCCAGCCTTCATAACAGGCAAATCTGAGTCAGAACCCATGATCATAGCAACAACAAGCTTCTTAACGCTAGTTGTAGGTTCATGGGGTATCACAACCTCGGAAGTCCCTCTCTTCTCTTGATCAAAAAGTTGAATTAAAGGCGCAATTTGGTACTCCGCTTCGCTCATGCTCCCGGCGATAACTGTAAGATGTCCCATCTTTCGACCAACCTTAGCCTCATCCTTTCCGTAAAGATGAACGGTGGCACCCTTGGTAGACAAAGCTTTCTGTGCAATCTTGTGAGTGCTGGGGCCGAGCAGATTCAACATGATCGCATTGGTAGAAGGGGTGGCAAGGGCGGCGGAGTGAAGGAGAAGAGGGAGACCGGTAATAGCGCGGATGTGAGCTTCATATTGCGAAGTTGGGCAAGCTTCGATAGTGTAATGTCCCGAGTTGTGTGGGCGAGGAGCCAGCTCGTTTACGAGAAGTGACCCTGCCGTTTCATTAGAATGGATGCATCATCAATATGCTCAGATCAGAACTTACCATCCTCAAGAAGAAACATCTCGACGCCAAAGACACCGGCTCCCCAAAAGCTCCCCACAGCCTTCTCTGCTAGTCTTCGTGTTTGTTCCCTGACACCACTAGGAACCCTCGCTGGAGCATACACAAGCTTGCAGATATTATCCTCATGTACAGTCTCCACAGTAGGATAACTGATACATTCACCATTCTTGGTTCGTACCACCATCACGGCAAGTTCTTTCACGAAACGCGCCCACTTCTCGGCATATAATGGACGATCTTTCAAAGCTTCGAGAGCATTTGGGATAGACTCCGGGTTTTTGACAACATAATTTCCTCGTCCATCATAGGCCAGTGTGCGCGACTTGAGCATGAACGGATAACCTAGTTTGCTTCCAATTTTTGAGAGACAAGCAGGCGTGCTTTCAGCGACCGGAAGCGATTCGGCAGTATTAACACCGACTTCAACCAAGTGCTCCTTTTGGAGGTATTTGTCCTGGATGACTCGAACGGTTTTCCATGATGGTTGCAGCTTTCCTCGGGTATCAGCACAGTTTATCTGGTGCAACTGCTTGCGAACGGCAAGATACCTCGACCTGACCATCAATTTCTTCCAACACTTTGGTATCAATATGCTCAATCTCGTAGGTGAGGACGTCACACTCTTTTGCTAGCTCCCGGATAGAATCCGCTGAGGCGAAGGAACCGTCGACATGTGGGTGCAGAGCGTTGATTTGTTTTGCGGGCGCGCCAGGAGCGTCGAGGATCACAGTTTGAATATTGAGCCGGTGCGCTGCCTCCACCAACATTCGGCCAAGCTGAAGACCTGGTCAGAGATATAGCCATTGGAACGTTTGACTGGCTACGCCTACCTGGCCGCCTCCCAGAATCCCAATTTTGCGCGAGTCCATTGTGCAGAGAGGAAATAGCTAATGAGTGACGTTCGGTGAAGACCTTCTCGTGATGGCGGGGTAAATTTGACGGTGGGATAGAATCTTTTTCTGTCAACCTTATCAATCTTTGCATTATCAGATCCAGGATGCCAAGAGATAACCTTAATTAATTTTTCATGATCAGAATTTTTCCGCAAGCTCGGTCTCTTGAATGGTTGGTTCTCGACTGCACCCAGAGTCTGACCGCTTGAGGGGCAAGCTTGCGAGCTACTAGGAACGAGAGCATATTCTCACTATCTGACTCCCGAACTCCGATGTTTTGTTTGCTGCCCCGTCATTCTCCGATATCATCTATATTCCCCAGTTGTCATGCAGTCACGAGGCTGGCTGTGAACTTATAGGCTTACAGGTGCTTCCCACCAAGTTCTGAGTTGTCTCAATAATGCGAACTGTGATTGCTGAAGCGTCATCTGAAGAAGTTCGGCCGTTCGGCAGAGCGGGCGGGATGCGGGGTTGAGCAACCCACGTGTGTCGACTCCTTGAGTTTCCTGCTTCGAATATATTACCAGCAGTTACCTGTACTATCTGCTATCTTCAGGCTCCCTTCTGGGCGAATGATACGGTAGATACGATATCATAACCTCTGGAGAGAATTCTCACGACACCAGAGATGTCCTGCAAGGACCGGAGGGTGCAGAGAACGCAGAGAACGCAGATTCGTGTCGCTCCTCCTGACCGATTTTTGAAGGATAGTCCCAGTTCAACTCTATCAATATTGTTGTCATTGGCAATTGATATGATGTCATGGTGGCTGTCATGGTGTTGATGGCTTTCCAAGGTGGCCCTCACTGCGGTTTAGAGCGGTAGGACGACCAATGCACGCCAGACCATTAGCGACAGACGCCGTGGATGGTCCCGCACTTGTGCGATGTTCCCCACTCCAGCTTCTGGCCTCATCTTGTTGCTGCACTTCCTCTTTTCTCGGTTGTTTATCAATTGAGAGGCCGGAAAATCTGGGGGAGCTATTAGGCAATTAGATTGATGTTATTACCGAGCGAGCATATTTTCGCGGTAGATCTAGAGACAAGAGAATAGAGTAAACTTGATGGTGTGCCCGCCAATTTCTTGTCGCACACCCTCCTACAAACTCCTCACCTCCGCTTCTGTTACCGGCCTCTTGATTTTGACTTGCCTGTTGTGGGATGCCCTCTGCCCCTCTCGTTTCCCCGAAAACAAAAACTCATCCAGCCCCTCTTCAATCACACTTATACATAAGTCCAAAGTGCATACCTCACATCTTCTTCTCCCAACTGCTCAGTAGCTACCAAGTACCTACCAGCCCTGCGCACCGTTCATTCAGCCTGCTTGAGTGGTATAATTACGGGGCTTTTTCTCGGCCAGGTGTGTGATATCCAATTCCACTCCAGAAACCCACCCGACCCCGACCGACACGAGTTATTGCCGGTCACTCCCGGTTCGATTCACCTTCCAAAACTTCACACACACCGCTATCGCAATCGATCGATCACCATTGTTGGCATAAAGAGTGCTCGGCGATTAACAGCTGTGTTTTGTAGAATTGATCTTTTCTCTCACGAAGGGATCACTGTCGATAGCACTTTTTGCGGCGAAGAATGACTTCTGGGGCATCCGGCATGCGGGACGTAAAGAATCACCTCCTTTTCGAAATCTCTACTGAAGTTGCCAATCGAGGTAATGGACAATTGGATTTATGTTGCTTTATTTCGCTCCTGCTAATGTGGCTCCGGTGCAGTCGGCGGCATTTATTCGGTTATCAAGTCGAAAGCAGCAATCACAACCGCCGAATATGGCGAGCGATACTGCCTCATTGGTCCTCTGAACCGCCATTCGGTGCGTACTCGGCATCTTCCCTCTCGTCCCTCTTCTCCATTTTACCCCGAGTTTCCTGCCCCACCAGTTCCCCCACCACCTTATTTCCATCCCCACCCCACCCAATGCTTTCGTTATCCATTATCGCATCCCCTTCTGCCTCCGGCCACACCACTAATCTCAGATTACGATATTCTTGGGCAGGCTGCGGTTGAAGTTGAGGCACTTGAGCCCCAGAATGAGCAACTTAAGAAAACGCTCGATTCTATGGCTGAGCGCGGAATTGGATTCGTATATGGTCGCTGGCTCATCGAAGGCGCTCCACGGGTACTTTTGTTCGACACAAAAACTGGTTACAAACATTTAGATGAATGGAAGGGCGATCTATGGAGCGCTGCCATGATTCCCTGCCCACCCGGCGACGACGAGACCAACGAAGCAGTTGTGTTTGGCTATTTGGTGGCCTGGTTCCTTGGAGAGGTCAGTATTCTTATCCAAGAATTACCAACAGAGCAGAAGGGAGGTGAGTTTGACACAGCTATAGTTCGTCAGCAATGAGACTTCGAAAGCAGTGATCGCGCATTTCCACGAGTGGCTCGCCGGTGTCGCTCTCCCGCTTTGCCGAAAGCGGCGGATTGACGTAACCACCATCTTTACAACTCACGCTACCCTCCTTGGGCGTTACCTTTGCGCAGGCTCTGTTGATTTCTACAATAACCTCCAGTTTTTCGACGTGGATGCCGAGGCTGGAAAGCGTGGAATCTACCATCGTTACTGCATTGAGCGTGCCGCTACGCATTCGTGCGATGTGTTTACCACTGTCTCCCACATTACTGCTTACGAGAGTGAGCATCTTCTGAAGCGCAAGCCAGACGGTGTTCTTCCCAATGGTTTGAATGTTGTCAAGTTCTCGGCAGTGCACGAGTTCCAGAATCTCCATGCTCAAGCGAAGGAAAAGATCAACGATTTTGCCCGGGGACACTTTTATGGCCACAACGATTTCGACCTCGATAATACTCTATATTTCTTCACAGCTGGTCGTTACGAGTACCGAAACAAAGGTGTAGACATGTTTGTTGAATCTCTTGCACGCTTGAACCACCGCCTCAAGACATCCGGCACAAAAACCACTGTTGTGGCCTTTATCATCATGCCCGCCCAAACTCACTCTTTAACGGTTGAGGCTTTGAAGGGACAAGCAGTTATCAAGGCACTGAGAGACGCTGTCTCGGTTGTGGAGCAAGGTGTTGGGAAGCGACTGTTTGAGCGTGCACTGAGATGGCATGATGGAGAGGATCTTCCGACTGACAAAGAACTTGTCAGTAACCAAGAAAAGATTATGCTTAAGCGCCGAATCTATGGTCTTAAGAGAAATGCACTACCACCTGTAGTCACCCACAATATGGTAGGTCTAGAAAAGCACACTGATAAGGAGGGCAGGTTGCGGCTGACAGAAACCCAGGCCGACGACTCTACAGACCCAATTTTGAATCAAATTAGGAGGGTACAACTTTTCAACCACCCGTCGGATCGTGTCAAAGTCGTATTCCACCCGGAATTCCTGAACTCAGCAAATCCAGTACTTCCTCTTGATTATGACGACTTTGTCCGCGGTACCCACCTGGGAGTCTTCCCGTCTTATTACGAACCTTGGGTAGGTCTTGCATGTCTTAATATTCGCAAATTGCCGTTTCCCTAACCGTTCCCAGGGCTATACTCCTGCAGAGTGCACTGTCATGGGTGTTCCATCCATTACAACAAACCTTTCCGGGTTTGGCTGCTACATGGAGGAACTCATCGAGAACGCTTCCGATTACGGCATTTACATCGTTGATCGCAGGAGCAAGGGAGTAGATGACAGTGTCAACCAATTGGCAGATTACATGTTCAACTTTGCTCAAAAAAGCAGACGCCAGCGCATCAATCAGCGCAACCGAACAGAAAGACTCAGTGATCTCCTTGACTGGAAACGCATGGGAATGGAGTATGTGAAGGCAAGGCAACTTGCTTTGAGGAGAGGTATGGCCTGTTTAATTACGATTGCTTAGTTCATTTTCAGGCTGTTGATCCATTGTGTAGCATACCCCGCATCCTTCGAGAACGAGGAGCCCTTCCCGTTCTTTGATGGCACAGAACAGAAGGTTTCCCGCCCATTATCTGTGCCAGGATCCCCTCGAGATCGCACCGGAATGATGACGCCCGGCGACTTTCCTTCATTGCAGGAGGGTATGGAGAACCTGGATACGGACGATTACGTCGGATGGAGACTACCGTCAGCTCCCCTTGACAACTCGGAGTAAATTATTCCGCATTACTGACGACTGGATTTTAATAGTGAGGAGGAGGATCCTGAAGATTATACGTTTCCGCTGACGCTCCGACAACCGAAGACAGGAACGCATGTTTTGAATGGCGGCACATAATATTAGTTTGTAGGCTAGATGATATCATGGGTGGACGTCACTTTTTTTCTGTTCGAGTGGAATATAAGAATGAGGATTTTTTTACTTTACTCCGGGCCCCATTTTCCCTATGCATAGACAATCATGTGCCGTGTGGATGAGTTACTGCTTTTCTCCTATGTTCGTTGGCGGATTCGCTGCTTGAATCTTGTTTATCAGGTGATTAGTTCATGGGGTGGTGTTTTTCTCCCTCAGTCCGTCGCATGCTAAGTATTCGAGTAACTGCATTCATAAGTAGCCGAAATTTTTGGCGCTATTCGAAGTCCTACAGTTTTCTTCGTGGCTGTGATAGGAATCATGAGACCTTTCCCTGATCTCGATGGCTGGCGCACTACACTCCGGAACTAACCTCCCTCGATAGACCGACGTAGTCTCGAATGCAAAATAACCCACTTGATGGCTTGACGGCGCGGCGCTTGAATTTCACACCGCATTGATGATTGGGAAGCGAGTAATCCCTGCAAAACTGGTACTGTACCTGTATGGATTGCCTGTCACAATTGTCAACCGCACATCCCATACTTGCTTCTTTCTTCGGTACCGTTCCTTTACAGTCCACTCCACTAACGACAGTACGGTTGGTTTCATTCGAGCCCAAATTGCCCTTCTCTTTGTTGGCCGTCTGGATCCAAGGCCAATATTGTTTGGGAATGCCACGCCATTTCCGGCTCGTCACAGTCCGCTTATTAGATCCGTTAGCATTTCAGCGAATAATTGTACCGAGTGATTCACAGTGAGTTATCATACCACCCTACAGAATCTATAATCTTGAGTATATTTGTAAAATAACGGTGATTCGTAGTTAGAGCTTTTCGGTTTCGTCACAGAGCAGTAAAATGAGGGTGGAAATGACCGCGGCAGAACCCAAAAATACAAACGTCCATGCCGCTGGCGACCCACCAGATGCGGTTCCAGCACATACAGAACTTTTTGCTTTCTTGCCCGGCTCCCCGAAGAGGGGGGGGGGTGCACACTTGTCGGAGGAATCCATTCCATAAAGTAGCCATCTCATCTCATATAATCTGAGGTTTTTATGGGAGTTCGAGCCAGAAACGGGCAGCACTAGCGGAGGTGACGCTGGCTGGGGTCTGGAAGCGGCGAAGCTAGAGGTATTTCTTGGGGAGATATTGTTTCTAAAGGATGTTAATATCTGTGTCATTGCTGGTAGGAACGGGGAACGGTTAAGGCGAAATTTAATGATGTTCCATGTTTCCGTTGTAAAGTGAGGGAAGAGCTAGTATCTGCGTCCAGATTGCCGAGGGTGTGTTCAGAGTTCAAATGGGTCAGGACGTTCTGTACAACGTACGTCTTTTCTAATAAGATAGAGTGTAGGCTACTGCAGCTAGGGGCAACTTTCGGGTGAGAGAAAGATGCAGGCTACCGGTAGTTACTGCTCTCTCGGTGGTTCAGACTGGTCTCTCAAAGGTAGGAACTGGTGAAAGATAGATAGATCACTTGCAGATTGGAATTAGAGGCTCTTACTTCCTGCACTTCTAAAGGTTGCCCGTCTTGGCTACGGGAGTTAGTGCACGCTAGCCGGAGCCGCACCTTAACGTGACGACGAAGTGCAACCACCCTCTCAGTCCAGATGATTAAACAAAAGAAAACAACTTCCGTAGCTCCTTCCTAGCACTCCAAACGTCTCCTCCTATACTGTTGCCATGTTTCCATAGCTGCAATCCTCCTGTCCATCGCTGATTTGGCATTAGTGCGAGGTATATAAATGAGGGAGTAGTTAAACTTGTTCTGGGCGTAGTCTCAAAACTTCTAAAAGTCATCTCGAGGTATGGTGAACTGGTCTCGGGATATCTCGTCTTTTTTGAGACTCGGCCTCGTCAATCTCAAGGTAAATTTTGAGATGAAGTTCGGGGATGTCTTGTTTTGAGCCGTCACACTGTTCATGCATGCTGGTCAGACGTACATACATCATCGTCTTAGATACCCTCGTCAACAAAGAATTTGGGAAGTGCCATCTAGTGGATGCGCGATATGGAAAGCATGTACTAAGACGCTATTCGTGGCATCATCGACATCCAGAAAACATTGTCCAAGAAACATCTAGGCACCAGGCTTCCAAGGGTTCGCGATGCGGGTTTTAAACCAGTGTGGTGTTTTGCAATTTTAACTGGTGGGCGCATAGTGGGGCACTACTGCTCGTACACCTGTTTGCTATTTGTTTCCCATCTGAAGTTTAGAAGCATAACAATTTTAATATAGTGTTTGTTTGCGTCGTGATATGAAAATCCGTTCAACTCTCCACCCCCTCGGGGTGGGCCACGTCTACTCATCAGTTTTATACAAAGCATGTCTACTCATTCAACGCCCATCTCCCCCGCAAGCGTAATTCGGGTATATTGACCCGGCCAACGGAAACGGCACTTTAAGGTTCGATTTGTTTCGATTGCCTTTTTTTTCGTCCCACATCTTTTTTTTTCCCACGGCAACTGCGGTGCATTGCATGATGTTGCCTGACGGAAGGTTTTTTTCCGGCCAGGGTTCAAGTATAATATGGGGTTTTATTAATTACCCCCCACGCGCTCTTGAGGAATTTTTTCTATTATACAGGTGGGGCTGACCGTTAACTTGGAATTTGTAGATGAGTTGTCGCTTTGGCTGTGCGGGGTTGGTGAGATATCTGGCACACCTCCAATATATATATATATCCGGCTCACTATCCAGGTACTTCCAAGAGAGTTACCGCCATTAAGCGCGCGTCTACATTCGGTTCTATGTGAAATATGAGTTCATATTGAAGGCGAATGCATACTGATAATGATCAGCACCAGGCGGATAATTGTTCATCCGTACCCAGGCAGAAAAGTGCAACTGGATTCCCAGGCATTCCTTGCAGCGGTGAAAGTGCTATATTTTCCTACATATCACAAACACGACGGAAACAAGAGGGTTACTTGTTCAGTTTTGAGATTCAGTTAACCAATAGATGCAACCAACTGAAATCTTTGACTGTAGGGAAATACGGTACTTTCACACCTGCGGGGACATGGGGAAGTAGCTCTATTCTACACTTCTTCTACAATCCGTGTAACTTCTGTAGCGAGCGTGATGGTTCGGACGCCACGTGATACAGAGGCTGGTATGGTGGGTGAAAATAAGCCATTCGTTAGTCACAGTGTAGTCGTCCTTTGTTGCCGGTGTCTGTAGATTTCATGTCACATCACAAAAACCCTTCAACATCCTCGAATTTACACTGGAGACAATTAATTGTCCAATTGGCCACAAGGATCACCAAACGTACTCTGATCCATCCAGACTTCTAACTCTTGCTCAAATGTCTAATACTTCAAGACTTCTTCCACCCAATATGTGGCGTCACAGATCTCCAGGTGTTAAACAAAAAGGCGTCACACCGGCCTCGTCGGGAAATAAAATGCGTCACACTTGGGAGACTGTCCGAACTATCACGCTCGCTACAGTATGTGTAGAGCGAGTCTTAAACCTACAACTCAGAAGTATCGCTGGTGTTTCAGATTTAAGGATTCGTAATTGTTAATGTTGTATTACAGCTCCCGGGAGATATATAGGTGTAACTTTATGGTATTCGTGATGCTCTGCAATGTTACATGGTTCGTTCTCAACTCTTATACGGATTTTTTGATATGATGGGATTCGAGAATGCCATTGGGGGTTTGGGGTGGTTTCCTGATCTGTACTCTGTATTTGCCTGAGATCGGGTGGTCCCGCACACAACCCTGAGTTGTAGGTTTAAGGTTGCCTACTCCATAGAGTAGGGTAGATGAGCCACTGAGGGGACTAAAGGCTGACAGAGGGCTCGGTGCAGGCGGCGGGAGCCGATTTATCAGATTCACCTCGAACAAGACTGAAAAGTCCCGGGGTCTTGGAATCAAACCGCCTTCGAATGGGCATACATAACAAAGGGGAAATATTCGGGATCTCTGGGGAGTAAACAGATACTGATACCGTCCGCATAGCACTAGGTCTTCCAAGGCGATGAAAACAACACCCCCGGACGTCATCGCGGTGACTGTGGCCGGGCTGTGGTTCTTGCTTTGCTGGAGGGCCTGGTCATATTTTGGACAGATTCAACAAGTCGAAAAACAACTCTTCTGACACTTGTGGTGGCCAGTTGCAGGCTATGGATGTTCCAGATCAAAAATGGCTAATCGGGAGCCTAGGTTGTCCTTCTTTCGATATTTGGTGCAGAGTCTGGGGATCTGTAGAACCAGATCCTGGGACCCTACGACAAAGCAGGTGGGAATTGACCATTCAGAAATTATGGTTTCGGATTGGAAAAGAGTTGATAGGCCATTTGGAACCTTGCCAATGCATGGGCCGTGGGTCGGGGGTCTAGTATTCATTGCTTGAGGAAACCGTTATCACCTTCGCTCATCGCTCATCGCTCATCATTCATCTCTCTTCCTCATGCAGATTGTTACATATATAAGACCTGAGCCGTGTTACAGACCTGATACAAGCTCACTGTAACCGGGGCTGATGGTGAAGTACACAAGTCTCCTGTATATATCACAAGTCCTTATCCTTCTCTTTTCTCTGTACTGTAAGTCTATACACACACACACACACACACACACACGGTTCCCCCCTTTATATTTGCAACAGATGTTTTTCAAATAGGACTGCATCGGGAATATGTAATCGCTGTTCTAGGAAACCGTGAAGTGATGCCATCTAGCTATTTCACACGCCCCTAGATCCTAGATATCAAAATGAAGTACTATGCAATAAAGACCGTATCTGACTGTTACGCCTCATGAAGACGGTCCACCCAGGCCTGGAGAATCCTAGGCTCACGGGCCCCGAAGAAAAGTAAACTGACAAGATTACATAAAGCAATGATCCCATGATGAACATCCTCACGACAAGAAACCCTAACTAACAAATAGTGTCCTTCCGATGGAATCATTGCAGCTTCCAGGCCTACTGGGACATACAAAATGGAACTGGGCATGGACCCGCCATCTTACGCTCGGCACCCTCGGTCTTTCATACAATATTGTAGTTATGAGCGCTCTTTCACAAACATTAAGAAAGCACTGTCTAGGTATTTTAACAATTATTATATACTTAGGAGCAACAATATAAAGTAAGTATAGAATTCCAAAGTAGACAAAAGTGTTAAACTTATATTTGTCAAATTTGCCAGCATGACAAATGTTCCGAGCTGGGTATTTATCGACGTACATCAGGTACCTCTATGTACCCTGACATACCATAGCGTACGCCAATATGTAAGTTCAAGTTTCAACGTTTGTACAGCTTATCACTCGTAACGGTATTCGATCTCAGAGAAATGTTGAAATTGAAGTTTGTAAATCAAGCATACGCCAGGACTTACATCTGTACCAAGGGTACCTAGACGTACACCATTTAGTGCCAAAAGTTTGAACATTTGTCGTGCAATCAAATGATGAATGAAAGTCGACAGAAATGTTGAAACTTGAACTTGCAAATTGGCGTACGCTATGGTATGTCAGGGTACATAGAGGTACCCTGATGTACACCCAAGTCTGAACATTTATCATGTCAGCAAATTTGGCAAATATAAGTTTAACGCTTTTGTCCACTTTGGCCTACTATAGTAACTAAAGTTAGCACAACTGTTATCACCACGAATTTACAAACACTTGTGCAACTGACCCTCTGAGTTATAGTTGATTACTCTAGGCAGGCAATAAAGGTTCGGACGCACCTGTTTTGGCAGTAACCACACGGATCTGGCAATAATTGAGAGCGCCATGCAACTTTGGGTAAAATATGGTTTGGATTTCACTAGAAACAGCATAGTAGGTGCACATTTACTTCAGGCTCAGGCTCTCTCATAGCAAGATCCATTGCCCAAAAAGGTGTGTCCGAATCTTTATTGCCTGCCCCGAGTACCTCGGTACAGTCGTAAGGATATGTTTACTCATCGTGGGGGCTGGAGATAAGGTCCCCGTATGGGTATGGATTAAGACTTCTGCTTCTCCAGGACGGTCTTTGTGAAACCGCGGTCCGTATTGCTTAATACTTCATCATGGTATCTAGGGACGTGTGAAAATACGAGATAGCTTAAAGCTTGATGGTTTTCTGGAGCAGCAGCTGTGTACTTTCTTTTCGCGGAGGACGCGATGAGTGATGAGCGATGATGATGACCACTCACAATCGGCATGTCGGTCGGTCATACATCCGCACTCGCCCGCTTCACCTTCAACTTCCCCAGCTTTCCCTCTACCGTACGCCATGGCAAGCCCCCAGCCCCAGTGCCGGCCGCCATCGCTCCGAAATATTATCGACAACACGGCAACATTCCTTACGGCTAATGGCATCGGCTGGTCCGGTATCGAGATAATTCCACTGTCACATCCACCACGTCTACCTTCCCAAACGGACAGGCTGATTCCACGCGATAAAGTTGCGATTTATCAAGAAGTGAAGACGACGCCACCACCACCACAACCGCCGCAGCACGAGCTATCCATTCTCACGCCTCCACAGTCGCCGCTCACACCCCCCACTACGCCTCCACGGTCGCCGTTCACACCCCCCACTTCGCCTCCTCTCTTTGCTGTTGTAATGGACAGAGGAGGAAAATTGAAGCTCCGAGTGTTTGTTACAGCGGTGGGTAATGAGGAACTTGCGCGGCTGAGGATGCAGCTGCAGGCGCAGGAGTGGATGATGCCGTGGGTTGTGAGCGTTGAGTTTGTTCTGGTGTGTCCATGATGGCTGAGAAGGGGGGTGGAGGGAGCTTGAGGGAGGGGGGAAAGGGGGGAGGGGGGTATTGATGGTCGGCTCCTTCTCCCTTAGGTTTGCGCTCTGGTTGGAACCTATAGAAGGGAAAGAGCGCTGGAGTTGGTGAGGCGGGTATGAATATTGTTTTCATTGAATGGCTGTTGAAGCAGTGGGGCTTCACCCATTTCCAGCAGTCGTCAATATTGCAATGCTCCATGGAATATCTAGCATTAATCAGCCCCATGGAGAATTCATAAACAACCTAACCAAAGCACATGATATCAGACAATCCTCAAATGCTCTCCGTGTCATCTACTCTCTACTCTCCCCAACCACTTCCATACCCCTCCAAAGCCTCCGCCAACATCTCCAAATGCGGCATGACGCCCGCTCTCGCCACGCCCCTAAGGCCATCCTTCATAAACCCTACAAGCCCCTGCAGCTCCTCGTTCATATCTGCCAATCGCCTCTCATACCTCCCCTCCTCACTTTCCTCATCCTCTTCATCCTCTCCAAACACCGTCGTAATTCCCGTGCTACTCGGACTCCCGGGTGCACTCTCAACCTCCTCCTCGTCGCTGCTATCATCGTCCCTTCCCCATCCCCTCCTCTTTCTCCGTGGGGTAGTACTGACAAAGCCTTCGTCATTCAAGGCGGCGTGGAGTCGGCAGAATTTCACTGCCAGGTTGAGGATAGAGATGATGCCTTTATGGATAGGGGCAAGTTTAGTGCCGAGGAGACACTGCTCTCTGACTTTAGTGATGAACGCGGCATGTGTGGCGATCATGCTGTCCACGTCGGCGGCTTTTTCCAGGTCTATTTTCAAGGCGGTGGTGAGGGGACGGAGGATAAGGTCAGTTATGTAGGCCACAATAACGCCCGAGAACCATAAGAATCGTTGCCTGAGTGCAAAAAAGACCTTTCCTGTGCTTGCCTCACCTGGTTGGCGGGGACGGTTCAGGCGTTCGAGAAGGTACCTAGCTCGGCGTAACTGAAGGAGGAATGTAAAAAGGCGGCGATAGGTGATGAAGGAGTCATTGTGGATGATGTTGAGTACAGGCCAGGGGAGGCGGTAATCAACCTCTATGTTTTCGAGTGAGTTGACGGTTTTTCTGCCAGCCGGGTCTTTGTTTGCTCTTGAGAAAAGATTTTCCCTCTTCACGCTCATGCGGAGACGTTGTGCATCGACCTCTGGGGCAGAGGAGAAGACGTTCTGGATCTGCTCCGTGAGGAGGAAGCGATCACTCCATGTTGCTGCTTTGCGGTCTAGCTTTTCGAATATACTCTGGGCAAGGGATTCAAACAAGAATCCGTTTCTAGCAAAGAATACCAGGTCTAGCGCATCGAGAGATCGCCACAGCCCACAATTGGTAAACAGATGTTGACGCAGTCGTGCGGAAATGCTGTGGTGGCGGGCAGAGATCCAGCGGTTAAATGCCACCAGAAAAAGGGAAGAGAAGGGTGCAAGCTCGGTACCGGGGAAGCAGACATCTTCGAATGTGATATCTGTGTTTAACTCCGCCACGTGGTCAGAAGTGGTGGTGCTGGAGGGGATGAGGTGTTTTAGGAAGACCACCGACTTTCCTGTAGTGAGGATACGCTCCGCGACTGGGTGTACAAAAGAAGGGGCATTGAGACTCCCGTGTGGTGTACGGCGGAGCTGGAATTGGGTGTGCCAGAAGGAACCCAATTCTACCTCTGTGTCGGGCTTGGTCTGTGAGATGAGGAAGTCGCCGGTGGGAGGAATAGAGCCAGATTCCATCCAAAGACGGATCGGACGGAGGTAGGTGCGTAGGCAGGAGAAGAAAATTGTGGCTACAAAACGGTAGGACTGAATGTTTCCAGTTGATTGTAGGGCACAAGCTGCTAAGTAGAGTTGCTCCAGGTGGGAGGAAGTATTGAGGTTTGTAATTATACGGCATAGGCTACCAAAGGGACGAATCATTGGCTCAACTTGATATTGTAACGCAAGAAGAGAGACAGATTGTGACGCTCCTAGAGACACTCTGTCAGACCGGTGATATGCAATGATAATTTCAGCCTTACCTTTGCCGACATATAGCGCCTCAATGGTGATCAGTTCTTTATTTAGTTCTGCCAGTTTCTCTTCTACTGCGGCTATGAACGACTGCCGTTCAGGGGAATCTTCTTGGCTCTGAGTAAACGCTCGAATCCTATTCAAGCTGGTTCCTTTCGCCGCAAACCACTCAAGCACGGCGTCAAAGCCTCGTAGAGATGTATGCCGGAGGGCAAATTGTTTCTGGAGCTTGGGATCAATCCAGACTACGCACTCGTCGTCCGCCCGGCCTTTTCTTAATAGTGCACACGGATATCCCAAGAGCATAAATATCACCTCACGCAGAGCCTGAAGTTCCGATACCAACCAGATATCGTCAACTGGTCTCCGATATCAGCGAGGTTCCTATTAGACGGGAGAGTTTTCATACGCTTCGTAGCACCGCCCAAGGCCACATCCACTTCTTTATCAATTGCCCCAGTTTTCCGCTCCCAGTACTGCGCGTCCTTGAGCGTTTCCAGCCCATTGTGGTCCCCATCAACAATAAATCCCTCAACGCCCGTCACCCTATACTTTTCCTCCTCATCACTGGTTTCATCTCCCCGCCTTCTTTTCCTCCGCTTAGCTTTGTTATTCTTAGCCTCTTCGCCTGCCCTCCTCAGGCGCTCTCGTATGGGAAGGACCGCTATTTCATCCCCTGACCATGCATCACTACTCTCTGCACCAAAATCCACATCTTTCCAGATCTCGCCCTCAAGTGGGTCATCTGCGATGATATCCTCCCAGGTAAGCTCCTTTGGCGGTGAGGGAGGCTGAAGTAGGTCGAGGTCCTCGAGGTGTGTGTATTTCAGCGGCTCCTTGGAGAGCTCGAGTAGGAGGTGAAGTGTTTCGGGTGTAAAGTTATTGGGGCCGCTAATGTCGGTAAGTTCTTTCAACGCAGCAATGCGGGATTGGAGGGCGTCAGCGAGCGCTTCGCCGCCAAGAATGCGGAATTTCTCTTCTAATCTGCAAATCTAAGTGTCCTTGCTACGAGCAGAATACGGGCAGGTACAAGTACCCTTCGAGTCGCGAAATCACGTCGAATTGGTTTGTGCGGGCGAATTTGTGGCCTTTGATCTTGTTGAGGGCATAGTCCTTTCGAAAGCACGACGGTCAGGTTATGGGGGCGGAAGTCGTTTCAAAGGTCGGGGTGAGGTAATAGGAAGGAACGCACTCGGGCGATAGTAAAGTTTTCTGGGTCATTCTGTAAGAAGACCGACGGTTAGCATTGACGACGCAATAAACAGAACTGAGCTGAGTATACCTTGTTGTTCAGGCCAGTCTCGCGTTCGACTAGCTCTTCGATTAATGATCTGACCTTTAGCTGGGTTGTGGTCATTGTTTGTTGTGGAGTCCAAACATTCGACTCGGGCGTGGATGGAAGACGCGGGGTCGGACTCGCTACCTTGTCTGAAAACGCGCTAAATTAGTTCGCGAGAGCTTCAATGCCATCACTCGACAGCTTCCCCAGATTCCTTCATCTTTATCAATCAACCAGCTAATTAATCAATTTTTAATAGCCTATTACGACTTTAATAGCTTATTTCTAGTATTTAGGGTACTAGAGAACCAGAATGGGTTTCCTTGGAGCCAGTTCTTACTAGTACTGAAGCTTCCCTAATAAGATATGTTATATACTTAAGATACTCATAATTAGGTCCATTCTATCAGACTGACGGAATTTGGGAGAATATATTAATAAAGGGACGGGCGTTTGGTAATCACAGCCGCCACCACCGTTGCATTGCAGTTTGTTTGAATGCTGAGATATATCAATTGCCGTCGCTTTAAGTATAGTACTCTCTCTCACTGTGTGTGTGATCTTCAGGTGGTCGTCCTGTTGAAAGTCACCGCATCCAGCTTTCACCACATAGATACCACCATACGGTAATCTCGGTTGAAGTAAAAGAGAACTTCCAACAATTGACTGTGACTGGAGTCACAGACCATGGACTTCACCCCATTCCGAGTATGCGCCGTTGCAACCGAGATTATATACCGGGGCTCGGAGTACTTACTCTACTCTACCTGCTCCAACAAACCAAAGTGCACTTTTCTAAGTACCGTTCGCAGTAACAACCACCGAAAGATACTTGATCGGTGGCGCCTCCAACCGCATGGCGCATCTGCAGCCCACAATGCATCATGCCGTGACGCACGGACTTACTCTGTCTAGGATTACACAAGCTTTGCCAAGGCGGGGTACATTGTCAGTGGTAAGCTCCGCCTCTGATACTATCACGGCATCCCGAAAGCTTCACCTCCTCCCACGCCTACAATACCCTGTCTTCACATCCACTCGATTTCCACAGCCCCAATACCCGCCAAAAGGCCACTTACACACATCCCTACCCAGATCCCCATCTAGCATCTTCATTTCTAGGGACCCTCGATAAGTGCAACTGGGCATAGTTCCTGGTTGACGTCTTCGTTCTTTTGGGTTCTATTTGAATGCCGGGCGTTGGCTGATATCCAAGCGTTTTTTAGATGGCAAACATGGATACCGATTAGCAAATATCTCCCAACCCGAAGACTCTATACCGATTCGGATATCGACGTTTTACTCCCGGCACTAAAGATTCCCAACTCCAACCACCACCGGCCTATGTCAAAGGCGGCTTCAAAAATCGTTATCTAATCTAACTGGTCTATGAATCTGCAGATGACCGGATCTAACTGCTTGGGAACACTGGCTTAGTGGATACTAAGGACGTTTACCGCAATCGAACTGAAGCATAGACTCAAGGAGTCAGCTCTCACCTCGTGCGCGTCCAATCTTTTTGTGACTTTGCGGCACGGCTTGCAGTTGCCCAAGGAGGTCCACTACCTTGAGGCACTCGACACCGACTTTGATGTCGCCGAATACAAAGGATGCGTGAATGAGCTCGGCCATCCGATTAGGTTTGCAATTGAAGGCATCGTTCTAAATGATGAGGATGATAAGGATGACAAGTCTGTGGACATCAGAGCTTTGGGAATCGAGGCGTCGTCCCCATTCCCAGAGGAGTGACGGGACGACACCTTCCGAATGTTTACGTCCAGGAAGAGGGCTGTTGCTAGGAGCCGATCCATCCGTCCCGATCCCAGCGACCATCTACGAACTAGTTGAAAACTGATCAACGCTGTTTGCGTATCATGGCTCCCCAACCATTCTTACATTAGTTGTAGCTACTTTCTGCGGATGGTTCAAGCCAATAATTTGTGAATAGTTTTGTAAGATTTGGTGTTTGAAATATCTTGACTTGTTCCCCTTTTACATACATCAGTTATCATTATTTCGACGCTGGTCTTAGAACTATATAGGATAGTTGATGTTGAGCCTGCCAGCAGCGCTCCAATCAAATGGGGATCCTGAAAACTCTATGGCTAGTGGCTCGCCCATGCCGCTCGCTCAGCGTTTAGGTTCTTTGTTTCCACGTTTTTGCGAGCGGAGCTAGTTCCTATTCTGTTTTCATATCCATTCGTGTTACATACTTCAGGGGTCGTGACTTGCCGTAATCTTCTACTGACCTTCGCCCTAGGTTATGGTGCACAATTTGTTGATTCTTTCATTTCCGTGCGTACTGAATGATAGGTACATCCTGGATGTTGTTACTCATTGTCACATTAATTCAAGTTCAATGGCAATTATAGCACGGAGTCAAAAGTAAGGCTTGAGAAAGGTAAGCAATTGTAAAGAAAATACATAACTATCGTAATTAAGAAGGAAGCCGCGGCAACTCGGTCACAGTTGAGTTGACCCCTGCAGATCCCTGCTGTCCAAAAATATCTTGGCATTTTGACTACCTGATACTTCGACTCCGTGACGTACTCTTTCATTTGTATCTCTAAGCCGACAGCTCTGGAATCTGGACCCCTTATGTCTTCTCTGCCGATATCGGGATCGACACCCCCGCATTTCGCAGTGTAGGCTTTAATGATGGGTTCCCCAGAGCCGCCTGACCGTACAGCAGATGGTGAATGGACGATCGAGATGGGATTAGCAAGGTGCCACGATGACAAGTAAGGGTCTGGAATTTATAGGGCGCCAGGATGAGAATTGCTTTAAATGCCGGGGCATTGGCCGTTTCAGCAACGGACCGACAGGAAGCCGATCACCATACCCATCAAAGGCAGACACCTGTCTATTGAAGGCACAGCTTTGGACAATACACTCCATCCTTTCTGCGACAGCTCTTCACGAAAACCAGCTACCAACTATCCGATTTTAACGGCCATTCATCCATTCATTCGTTGCAGCTTCCCGCCTCCGGCAATTGGGTGGAATCATCCCAAATTAATATCCCAAATCTATTTGCCGACATCAGCAAAGGGAAAGCGTCTTACATCACGAGGAGCTTTGACACACCGAGGATCTGGAAACATAAAGCTACGGTTACAACCTCCATAGAATGATCCTGCCAACCTCACCACTCATAATGAACTTTTTCAAGAAGATCTTTCGCTCCAAAAAGCGCTCGAAGACAAATCCAGATTTGAGACTCCCCGACAGCTACAACAAAGAAACTGGATATTCTAAGAATGGTTATCACGGCGATAACCGCATGTCCCGAGATGACAGCTTCCTTCCTTCGCGGTACCTGGGGGAAAACACGAAACGGCCCTTGAGCGCTCCGCCTTCACGGCGTGGCTACTCTACTGACTCACAATATCACAACCGCACCGGTCCACCTGCAGTCTTCCGCATGCCTGACAATATCCTGAACCGCATATTCTCCTACGTTTGCCCACATGCCACCGATCACAGCTTCCTCACTGCGGAGGAGACAACAACGGAAGCAGGATGCATGCTCTGCGACATGCGAGACCTTGCGTACTGCGGATTAGTATGCAAGAGATGGCATAAGGTGGCCGAACCCTTACTGTACACTTCGATACGCTTGGATTCTGTTCATTACTGTGGGATGGAGGAAGAGTTAGAGGCCCGTCGCAAGCGCGGAAGTGTCTTCCAGAAGAAATACGAACCGCCAATGGAAGTACCGGAGACGAGGATGCGCCTCCTATACCGCACATTCCAGGAAAACGAGCGCATAGCATTCCTGGTACAATTCTTCAAGGTACCGTATATGACCCGGGAAACTTGCATAGCCGACCATGCCCGTCTGGTATCCCTCACACCAGAACTACGATATTGTGATGTGGCCGACGGAGTCTTTTCCGATGATGCATCTTGTGCCGGACTGAAGGCAATTCTATATGCGCGTTGCCCCGAGCTGCGGAAAATGACATGGACCACTGGCAGCGAAAAGAATTTTGTTGACCTCTGGGTGCAGCCGCCTTGGAGGAACCTAGAAGTCGTCAACCTTACCTCCCTCCGCGTGGAAAATGCAGACATAGTTCGGATGCTCAACTCTCTTCCCACCTTGCACGACCTAACGCTCAAAGCTCTTCCTTGGATTACTGACCCGATCTTCGACCCAACGCCCAACCCTACTGGTGTTTTCCCCGCGCTCTCAACCCTGGCATTGGAAGATGTCACCACAATTTCCTTCAGCGGGTTGAAAATGTATCTTTCCCGACCCATGGTCTCAGCGTCACTAACGAAGCTGTCACTCTCCCACTCTTCGATCCTCCCACAGCAACTACCGCATCTCCTTGCTGCTGCCGTTTCTTTAGAGTCACTATCATTCCTCACAACTGTAACCAGAGCTCTCCCAACTCCAGAACCACCACTCCTAAAATCAAAAACCCTGAAGATGCTACGCTACGAAATCATCAACGATTCCTCGTCAAAATCATTGGCGGAACCAACACCAAGCTACTATTCCTACCTAGCCTCGTCGCTCCTCTCCGGTTCGTTATCAGCACTTACATCGCTCTATGTGCGCGAACCAGAGTTTGCCGAACGCCTGGAAGGACATTCATCAGCTCTCACCCACCAGCTCACAATCCACACCAAAAGCGCTGACCACTTGGACTGGGTCAAGTTCTTGATACTTCCCCCGTCCCGCGCTACGATTGGCGGGCGAGGACAGTTGGAGGTTAAGGCGGTTTGGGAGATGCCCCGTAATTCGTTGGTCGCGGATTTTTCGGACCCCAGGATGAGTGGATTCCTTAAAGCTGCTGCTGCCGAGTGGGGAGACGACATGTTGGTTCCTCCCAGTCCTGGGTTTTGTCGGGATTCTACTGGGTCTAGGCCTAGCACCCGGGGGAGTGATACGGGTGTGAGTGTGAATGGGGGTGGGCCAGTATGGATGGAGGGGCATCGCAAATCGAGTAGTCGTGGTTCATTGACGCTTCCGAGTCCTGCATTTGCGAAGAAGGAGCGGAGGGGTAGCAGGCAGGACCTGTGGCGATAATGGTGGTAGTGGTAGAGGAGTATTGGGTTCTTTGAAGTAGCGTGCTGGGCGGGCTTTGTTAGGTTTTTGGGTGCGATTGATTCTGGTTTCCGGGTTTGATTTTCTTGGTACGATTCTTTGCGTGTATTCAATACCCAAACTGTCGTTACGAGCACGTGTGCTATGTATGGGTAATGTAATCTCGATGCCAGTGTACTTATAGTCAAAGTATTACTCGTCTCACGCGATGTCACTCATTCTCATACAATTTCATTAGGTATCACCCGAACCGGGCGATTAAAAATAGCAAGAAAACGCCGCATTAGAGACATTAAGATTAAATGTTTGCTCCTCCACGCCATCATGGGTATTCCATCATTTCAAATTTCGTTTCCTCCTCCCCTTCTTCCTCTTCTCCCTCCTCCGCCTTCCCCTTATCCTGCTTCGTCTTTTCCTCTACGGGTCTCTTCTCTTTCATTTTCTGCTTCCCACCACTGGAAAGCTGCTTCCTTTCCCATGCCTTGAACTCATCCATGAGCACCTTCTTCACCGCCGCCTTCCTTTTCCTCTTCCCCTCTCTTCTTTCCTGTTTTGCGCCACCTTTTTCCTCATCCTCATCGTCGTCTGATGACGTCTCCTCTAACAGAACGTCCACACCATCTAAAGCCGCCACAACATCACTCGCGTTAACATACCCGTCCATCCCCGCCCTCGCATCGACCTGTGTCGACAACTCCCGCTGCGCCATCATTATGCGCTCTTCTAGTACCCGTACACGCTTTTCCGCCTTGCGTCGTCGCTCCCGCTCATGCGCACAGCAGCTATTCTTACTCCCTCCCCCCACCCGGCCGGGAAAGACATACATCTGGTGGACACCCCCGCCGCCCCCGGGGATACGCGGGAACGGCAGCTGCCCGAAACCGCCTGCCTTGGTGGTAGTAGAAGTAGAAGAGGTGGATGATGTAGGAGTGGAATTCTTAGTCGGGGTGAACCGAACCCGTCGGGGAATAGAGCTTTTCATCCCAGCCATCAGCTCTGCGACGAGCTGCTGCGTCTTCGTGTAGAGGCTATAGAGATCCGGGAGTTCTGGGTTATCGTTTGGCGAGTCGATTAGAATCTTGGGGTTTGTGGGTACGAGAAGGGAGACGACGTAGTCGCCTGTTGGTGAGGTGATGACGGTAACGTTTGGCTCGGTGGGGAAGAGGAGACGGCAGTTATCTACCCTATTAGCTAGCGAAACAGCGGGGGGAGGGGAGGACGAACCAAGGATTTGCTGCCGGAAAAAGAGCGACATGCTCACTGCGGCTAGAGGGGGGAGCGGCGGAGGATCCATACGTACTTATGCTTGCTAGTCACGAAACTTGTTGTTTGGCAGCGAACCATCAAGTTTTTAAATAGTTGCAAGTGGGGTGATACGAGCTGCCCTGCAGGCTGCTGGAACATGGCGTTGTGCGACGCGCTGATCACCTGGGGCTGAAGAAGGTCTAGAACGTTGAAGATCAGGACAAGGCGCGTACCGCCGAAGATCTAGGCACCGACTCTCACTCGGTGCGTCATTGCACATGAAAACGCACCCCCACATCACACACACCTGTCGCCATTGAATGCGTGCCCGCACGCGCTGATGTAAGTTTTGCTCTGAGAGGCTGAGAACGAGGCAACTCCTGGCAGCGAAGGACTTATGACGACGGGCATCCGTTGCGGTGAAACGAAAGGGCTTCCCTAACCCTGGCTAGACCCCGCGTGCAATTGTATCTTCCCATGTGCTCGTACAGTAGGCGTTGATGTCATCGTCTTATTGGTGATTGAGGCTCTTTTTTGAATTTAATTGGGTTTTGCAGTCATTGCGCATAGTAAACGGACGCTAATCCCCTAGCTCGTCTTTGTTACTCTCCAGACCGGGATCAGTCCGGTTTGAACTGATCTGAACTGGACTACGACACGATTTTTTGCAGTACTGGTCCAGTCTGAGGTAGGGCAAGTCCAGGATCGGTCCGGTCTGGATTGGTCCACCTCGACTACTGGAATCATTGCTCCAGACTTTGTTTTTCAGACCCGGCCCTAGCTCGCTCCGATTTTCGAAATTTAGATTGGCTTAGCCTTTCGTTATTCTTCAGGCTTCATCCTCAGATTGAAAGGCCTTGGACTGACGGCAGATAAAGCAACGGAACAGAGGACACCAGAAGCGTTCATTTGTGAACCCGAGAAAAGGTGGTTCTATTACAACAACCGCGCCCCACGGAATGTCTAGAGCCTTAGTAGCTCTGCAATGGCATCGCAGTCTCAAGAAACTCCAAGGATGTAGCTCCAGTTAGGTGCCTGCGAGTGTCATGCTGGCATCATGGGTCCGTTGAGATCTCTAGTCTCAAGTACGGTCTGGTTCCTTGTTTGTGTATAAAATCTGGGTTCGAGATTTGTTGATACTGATCCCAAACCCTACGGGAAGTTGCTTCAATCTTGCATAGGCATCAAATAAACAAACTAGGACCCCGTACACAGTATACTACAACCTTTAAACACCCTCGGTCCCGTAGCTACCATCCTCTGTTTCTAGGGCTCGGCGGACGACTAAATGTTTTCACTGCTTTCTGCGTGAATCGTGGGCTTGATGTGCTGGGTGCATCGAAGCCTCACGCCATCCTCTAGTCAGTGCTAGATATGACGAGACTTTGGTATCCACCTATAGCAAGACTAGACGGAGTCCCAATTGGCTACAAGCATGTCGCTCAATAACAAAGCAGAATTCATCATCTGACTTTGCTTCATGAAGTACGGATTGTCACCATACGGCGACGACGAGGAGGAGGAGGAGGAGGAGGAAGATTGGGCAGGCGAGTGGATTTGTGAGGAGGATTGGGTAGGCGGGTTTATGTTGCTCGTTGCATGTGAGTATCTAGCGCGGGACGGCTCCGAGACTTACACAGAAGGACTGTCACAAGGGCGAGGCACAAAAAGCAAAACGCACCCGCTTAAACGAGAGACGCCACCCCGAAGATGAGATCATAAAAAACAACTTTAGTAGCCCTAGTTTGACGAATGCTCTCGTGCTAGTCTGTAGGCGACTTTTGGACACTGGTGCTAGAAAATCCTACCAAGCCGTCTGACAGACTCCATCATGCTTAGACTTCTCCATGCGAAAAAAGAACGTCTGGTATACGAGCACCCTGCGAGTTGCCAATGATATATTTACCAGAGCAGGTCCTGTTTGGGTGAATCTGCCACTTATATGTTATTCGCCAACTCTAGAGAGCATTTCTCGTCAAATAAGCTCCGATTATGGGTAGCCGATCACTCGCTTTAGGTCATTTAGTCTCACTCAAGCACGCTTTTACACATTCCCGCTGCGTCTCCAGACAATCAATTCCTGCCGTCAAACCGCAGCAGTCAGCTTCGACTGTCAGACAATTAAAGCCGTGTACCTTCAATTATATGCATACATCTCGTGCCATGATAAGGAAATTAGGAAGACATTTTAATTATTGGCCTGGGTGTAACTACTTTGGCAGATCTTAGACTGATCCGACTTCCTCGAGTTCTTCCTTTCTCCCAATGCCCAACGTCCTGGCATTTTATACGCAATATCCATTCCCCATCATCGCATTCACTCTTCCAGGTATACTGCACCACTCCCATACACATAGCAGAGATGACTTTCACCCTTCTTCGGATCACTCGAAGCTGCGTCCAGAACTGCGTGCCAAAAACTACATACTCGAGAATAAGATACCAGGCAGCGACGAGGAAAGAAAATAGGTGTGAATTAAATGGGTGCGTACTGGGACGTTTTATTAAGTCAGTTCATGCCAAACTCGAGTTTCATTGACGCTTGATGTTACGACCAACTAACCAACTAGCTATTACTCCTTATCGAGGCACTCCCGTAACTACCCAGAACCGAATGCATAGTAGACCTTCGCCTTCGAATTCCCGAACACCTTATCGGTTCCACACTATATATACATCTACTCCTAGTCCCAACTATGGAGTTAGATTCAAATTTAGAGTTTAGGGCCTCGGAGCGATCGCCTAAACCCAGTCGATGATGGTTTAAGCTTGGGTTTAAGTATTCTACATGTGGGCATATTTTGCGCTTATTGTTAGTGGAGATGACCTGACTTTCCTGCAGGTACAAAGAATATCTGGATAACCAATGAAGCCATAAAACCAAGTCTCGTAGGCGATTCCCGTGAGGGCATTTCTTATTGAAAAGAAGCTAACCAGGCTCGGCCGTGAGTTTGGCTACAAGGCTGGGAAGGATGGTGTATGTATGGGCTCAAGTACCGTACCTAGAACTGCGGTTACATTTTTCCCCCAAGGGCACAAACTTGAGTACCGTTGCAGACCATTTTGCAGTATGAAAGTAACGTTGTGGTAATTGCAATTTCACACGAGCTAAATCAAACATTCAACAGGCCTTAATCCTCGACAGTACTTGGAGGTCTGCCGCTGTAAGAGAACCAAAGTTTGTAAACCACGTCAGATATATTTGCATGACACAACTGAGGGAACGCGCAAAATGACCACCCCGAAAGGCACCCAGCAACCAACGACGCCAAATTCAGTCCTTCAGAAAACTGAGGTGCAGCTCCGTAGTATCACTTTTTACATATTCTTGCCCACTAACTTGAGGTCCATAGTTGTGAAGTGGCATTTCCAGCGATTTCCGACGGACATGTTGAGAAGCGTTTCCTCACTTTGCTCACGCAGCTGTACTATGGGGCCTTCAGGTGGGCACCCGGGTCCGAGAATCGTATAGAAACCCGTGATGATTGGGACAATGGTTCTTAGTTACGTGTAATCCCAACCATGTGGAGTGCAGACGTTGTTGATCGCCCAAAAGTTGAGACGAGGTACAGTTGAAAGGTATGTTTGCATAGTGAGTCAGTGTTGTATTCCCGCAGAGCCATAAAAAACGCTGCGCGAATAAATATATGCCAGACACTTGGCAAACTACAATTTCCTTGCGATGGATAATGGTAGTGGAGCATCGTCACGCAAGAACATCCGTTGGATCTTGTTTCCCCATGTAAACCTAACTCCGATATCACACGACTCGGACACGAAGCAAAACCTAATCTGGAATGGCAGACTTCTCAAACCTAGTGACTTGGGCTTCGCCAGCGCTCACTAACGGCCATGAAGTAATTGGAATAAGCTGCGTCGGATGCTGCAAATTCTACACTCCCCTTACCTTCTAATATAATTCACTGCTACCTGTTCACATAATCTGCAATGCTAAACCCATGATCCTGAACATTTGATGGATGGATAAGTAACTGTACTTATGTGTGGCTAGGTGACTGTGGCATGTGGCAAGTGGCAAGTGGCATGCAAAGACTGGGCGAACAATAACCAACCACATCACAGGATATGTGGAGTGCTCTCAGCCAATGGATTGCAGACTTGGCATCCATATTAATTATAAGTATTCCATGAAGTAAACTTCCTGGCACAGCAACTAGGTGAAACAGATAGCGGTTCAGTATGAAACCCGTATTTTCCACCCCTGAAGACGATATTCTACTCCACTATTTTGTTTTAGGTTGGTTTCTAGAGTAACTATTTCTAGAATGCTTGCCGTTTGTTCTTGAAACAAAAGGTTACATTTAGTGTAGTTGAGCCTCCTTATTCTACTTAGGTCCACGGTCGCCTCAGTGCGAACAACCTCACCATCGTTACCACCACTACTACTAACCGTCATGGTGCTCGTGAAATCCAATGGCGTTGTGCGCCTCATATTCACGCTCCTACTCCTCTCCTCGTTTTTCCTCATCATCTACAATTTCTCCGCCATCAGTGCTCGCGTGACCCCGTCGCTTTCCAATGTCGTCTCTGCCGGCGGCCACTCTCGTTTCCACCGACCAAACCAAGGGGGTTCGCTGAAAGGGCATGATCCACTTCTTGAGCCCGAGAAGGGGCCGGCGGGAAAGCTGTACGGGCCGGGGGAGATAAATCGCACGTCCGCGACTCTGCTGTCGCTGGTGCGGAATAATGAGTTGAACGACATGTTACAGAGTATGAGGGATCTCCAGGCGACTTGGAATGACAAGTTTAATTATCCATGGACCTTTATCAACGATGTCGAGTTCACTCAAGAGTTCAAAGAGAAAACGACGGCAGCGGCGGGGAAGGCAAAGACTTCTTACCGTATGTAGCTCGACACCTCCACCGCCTCCGGCGGCGCTGACAGGGAGATTTGTTAGACACCATCCCCAAAGACGACTGGAACGTGCCTAGCTGGATCGACCCAGACCTAATGAAAGAATCCGCGGATATGCTCAACGAAAAAGGAGTGCAATACGCACAGATGAAGAGCTACCACCAAATGTGCCGCTGGAACTCGGGCAAGTTCTATCACCACCCAGCCCTGAAAGATATCCGCTGGTACTGGCGTGTTGAGCCCAAAGTCCACTTCTTCTGCGATGTCGATTACGATGTGTTCCGGTACATGGAAGACAACAACAAGTCATACGGTTTCGTCATCAACATCTACGACTCGCCGGAATCCATTGAAACACTATGGCCGCAAACCCTAGAGTTCATCGCCGAGCACCCGGAGTATATCCACATAAACAACGCCATGCAATGGCTCACCGACTCCAAAAACCGTCCCGCGCATAATCACAATGCAAATGGATACTCGACCTGTCATTTCTGGAGTAATTTTGAGATCGGCGATATGAACTTCTGGAGGAGTAAGGCGTATGAGGACTATTTTGCGCATTTGGATAGAGCCGGGGGTTTCTTTTATGAGAGGTGGGGGGATGCCCCGGTGCATAGTATTGGATTGGGATTGTTTGAGGATAAGGACAAGATTCATTGGTAGGTCTCCTTTGGACGTGTCATCAACAGTCACTAATGTGATGTACCTCTAGGTTCCGCGATATCGGCTACCAGCACATCCCCTATTTCAACTGCCCCAGCAGCCCAAAATGCCACAAACGTTGCCAGGCAGGACGGTTTACTGATGGCACGGGCCTCGATCAGGAAGACTGCAGAGCGAACTGGTTCGAGATGGCGCATATGGATTAATTTAACATGTATGATGAAAGATTATTGCTAGGAAACATAGTAACTGGTTGATTTTAAGGACTACTGCTGGAGTTATGCGTGTTATGTGTGTATAGTATTTGCATCCTTTGTTATTTTTATTTCCCCAATTGCTATGGATATCTTGTTTCTTGTTTGCATGGGGCTTTTGTTTGAATAGAGATATGAATGTGATAGTCGGCATAATGTGCCCGGCCAAAGATCTGCTTATTTCCTAGTGCATAATCATTCTTCTTATTTGCATGAGGCTTTTATTTGAATAGAGGTATGAATGTGATGGTCGGCATAATGTGCCCGGCCAGTGGTCTGCTTATTTCATAGTGCATATAATCATTCTTATCATTCTTATCGAAATGTCGAGTACAAACGAATGCCGTTTATATATGTTCCAACCCATACGCCAAATTTTCTCGTTGGCCAACAGGTCGACCGATTGGCAAAGCGGTCAACCTTTTGGTGTACAGAATAACCTATTGGCCAATGGGAAGATTTGGCATATGGATCAACCCAGTGGCCAACAGGGAAATTTGGTGTATGGGTCAACCGGTGTACCAAGTTCACCATGCTAATTCCTTCCGCCAAATTACTAGTATACACTCCCAGCCAACCGCTCAATCTATTCTTTCTCCTCCCCCTGCGCATGCCATCCCCTTGTCACTCTTGCTGTACTG